>OGOZ01000414.1_pt1 | contig 29290 bp, 30 predicted proteins | sample 1552801 | NCBI WGS metagenome assembly OGOZ01 (sample SAMEA2580196, study PRJEB22360) | human gut metagenome | biome: human gut; feature: human-associated habitat; material: faeces | place: Denmark | collected 2008/2010 | reverse complement strand
GGATCAATGCACATCTTAGAAGAGAGCACAGGGAACATTCTGTCCGGATGGTTTTGGGGAGGGTCTGTATTCAAATATCTCAAAAGAAACTATTGGTTGATGATAAGGAACTTCCTCTTACGAAAGCGGAGTACGAAATTTGTGAATTCCTGGCTAAAAACAGGGGACAGGTTTTCTCGAAAGAACAGATTTTAGAAGAGGTCTTTGGTTTTGACAGTGAGAGTAATGACAGTACTATAATTACGCATATCAAAAATATAAGAGCAAAATTTGCGGATTATGATTATACACCGATAAAAACAGTCTGGGGGATTGGATATAAATGGGAAGAGTAAAGAGAAGCAATGCACTCAGCTGGATTTTTATGAGATATGTACTGGTCATGCTTGGATCATTAGTAGGTTTGGTGATTGTTGCTTGGCTGCTGCTGTACCTTTTGATTAGTGTGGGCTGTATCTATCCGGCGAATTATGCAGAGCAAAAGATTAATGAAGCATATGATACGATTTTACGTGCGGATAAAGTAACTGCTGAGATGATTCCTGCACTTTGTGATTATGTAATCTTTTCAGAGAATGGAGAGAAAATAGGTGGAGATCTGTCAGAACAATACGAACAGATAGCATGGAATGTTGCAAAGTACGGAAACGCATCCGGGAAATATTTTTATAAAGTAATTGTAAGGGAAAATGAATATGTTGTATTGCAATATCGCCTGACACCTCAATATCATTCAGCTTTTTTGAGGGAGCATTTTATAGGACCACAGAATGTGATGAGTATTATGTCAGTGATTGGAGCGGTAGCGATTATCATCATTCCGTCCATACGTTTTGGAAAAAGAATCAAAAAGCAGATGCAGCCTGTATTAGACGCAATCGGACAAATAAAGGATCAAAATCTGGAATATGAGACATCCTGTTCCGGTATCAAAGAGTTTGATGACTGTTTATCGGCAATCGATGATATGCGAGATGCATTGCGAGAATCTTTAGAAAAGCAGTGGAAAACAGAGCAGGAAAAGAAACAACAGATGTCTGCTTTGGCGCATGATATTAAAACACCTCTTACGATTGTACGGGGAAATGCAGAACTACTTTCAGAGACTGAACTGACCACAGAACAGAAGAATAATATCACTTATGTTTTGAACGGCACAACACAGATACAAAGTTATGTAAAACAGTTGATAGATGTCACAAAATCATGGAATTGCAGTGATGTTACCTATACAACGGTGAGGTTAGAAGATTTTTTCGCAGATATAAAGGAACAGGCACTCGGACTGGTAGAAATCTATCACCAGAAAATAGATTGGAAGGCGGGACAAAGTGATAAAAAGGTAACGATTGCTTATGATCCAATGTTCCGGGCCGTAATGAATGTGATTCAGAATGCAGTGGAGCATACAAAAGAAAATGGAATCATTTATATTGACGCAAAGGAGCAGGATGGCCGGCTGACATTCATTGTGGAGGATAGCGGATCAGGATTTACAAAAGAAGCATTATTGCATGGCACAGAGCAGTTTTTTATGGATGACACAAGTAGAAATGGCGAAGCCCATTATGGGATGGGACTATTTTTTGCAAAAACTGTGGCTGAAAAATATGGTGGAGGTATTAAACTTTCAAATTCTGAAAATACAGGTGGGGCGAGGGTAGAAATATTTTTCCTGAGTAGTCAGGAAACAAGCTAAATAGACCGCAATTAAGCTATGTAAAAGAAATTTTACATGCTTTTATCTAATATGTAAAAGCCTTTTGATAGACATTACTACTACGTTTGCTGTAATCTCATGGAAGAAGGAGGCATACAGAATTATGATAGCTGATAAAATTTAAAATGCTCGTACTATTCTTTATTACATAACTACAAGAAAAAATCTGATACCAATACTATAAACAGCATAAGAAAATTGCTTCAACCCAAAATATGAACACAAATGTTTTTGAGGGATACGGAAATAATATTCTAATTGCTCCAAATAGAACTTGCACTGAAATTGCATTTGAGCAATGGTGTGAAGATGATAAGCATCCTGTAAAACATGTTTATAAGAATGGTGATAAGGGTGATGAATATTTTGGAATCGTTTATAGAAAAGCATTTAGAAGAAATCATTTCTATCCAGATTATATCGTTCAAACTGAAAATGGTGATGTTTGGATTATTGAGGCGAAGGGTGGAATAACTTCGGATGGTAGTTCCAACAATATTGATGGATATGCAAGTAAGAAATTTGAAGCGTTGAAGCATTATGCAGAGAGAGTTGCAGAAGTTAAATGGGGATTTGTAAGAGCTGTTGGTTCTCAAATATATATATCAAATACTGAATGGGATGAAAATGTCATGAATAATGATATTTGGAAACCTATTGAAGATATTATAAGATAAGAATAAAAAGCGGAAATGGATCTGAAATAAATCAGTTCCATTTCTTTTTTATTCTTATTTTTCAAGATATTTCTCTAGCATATGAACAAAAAGTTGTCCGATTTAAATGTTTGCTTGAGTATAAAGGTTTATTATCTCAATGGAAAATAAATGAACTTAGGGCTTCATGATATGGGGGCATGACCCACCGCGGACGCATGAAAAGATAACCGGTAAAACGGATTCTTTTCGTGCGTTTTGTTTTTGTCCAGCGACACAACAGTACATGCCTTTTTCCGGTTCGCCCGGAAAGAGGAGAAGATGAACATATCTATTAAGGAAGAAACATTAGGACAGAGGATCAGAGCACAGCGTATCACACTTGGAATGACCCAGGAGGAACTGGCAGAAGCATTATATGTAGAGAAGTCTATAATCTCCTACTACGAGAATGATAAGAAGGAGATGAGAGCCAACGGTCTGGCAGAGATAGCCAAAGTACTTCAGACTACGCCGAATTATCTGCTGGGTTTTGCAGATAATAATGATGGATTTGCGGACGAAGCGCTTGGTTTGTTGCGAGATGTGAAGGATCAGTCTGTAAGAGAGATTCTTTTGAAGCAGATCAGGGCACTGATTTGAAAAATGTATTGCTTTTGTACGTACATTGACTTATAATATGGGTAAAAGAAAGGGGCGTGATGATATGGCAGCTAAATCAGCAAATCTTTATGCAAGAATAGAGCCGGATGTTAAAGAACAGGCTGAGGGAATTCTGGCTACTTTGGGGATCCCGGCATCTAATGCTATCAATATGTTTTATAAGCAGATCATTCTAAATAGGGGTCTTCCGTTTGAGGTAAAGATTCCAACTGCGAGACCTGTTGATATTTCGAGAATGAACGCAGAGACTTTGGACATGGAACTTGAGAAAGGATATGCGGATATGCAGGCAGGGCGTATCAAATCTGCAGCTCAGGTTTTTGCGGATATCCGAAGGGATTATAATGTATGAAATATGATGTTACCTTTACGGAGCAGGCTGAGAACGATCTTCGCGGTATCTTTGAGTATATAGCATTTGATCTTCTTTCGCCTGAGAATGCAGCCGGACAGCTTGACCGGATCGAAGAAAAAATCCTTTCCTTGGGAGAGTATCCGGAGAAGTTCCGGCAATATGAAAGAGAGCCCTGGAAGAGTCGAAATACACGAGTTGTGCCTGTTGATAATTATGTTATTTTCTATATCCCCGATAAGACAAAGAAATTGGTTACAGTGATTCGGGTTATGTATTCCGGAAGAGATGTAGATAAGCAGCTTGATGAATTTACAAAGTTATAATCATAAATCCTATGAGGCGTATGAGACATTTGGTTTCATACGTCTTTTCTTTTTTACTTTTTTGAGTTGACTACCGGTCAACAGAAGTTGACCGTTTGACGAACGATTTATTCCGTGGCGTTCCGTAGAATGACATATGTAAGCAAGAGGTGACGCAAGCCGGCAAGCCTAACCTCCAAGAAAGAAAATGGAGGTGCGAACATGTGCATTACAGAAGATAAGTTAGTGGAAAGCTACGGGAAAGCACTTCCCCTGGCAGAATTCAAGATCACCTACAGTCATCTGCATGACGGGAGAAAGCTCGTAGAGATCGCGGAGGAGGAAGACAAGGCGTATCAGACGATTCTGAATATCGTATCGAAAACAAGAAAAAAGCTGGAAGGCAAGACGATTGCTTTCTTCAAGGAAACCATACAGGAGGGTTAGATCATGGGATATAAGAGAAAAGAATATGAGAATATGGAAAACCTTTTTACGAACGGCAAGAAGAAGTTCGTAAAGTATGAAGAAGGTGCAGCAATGTACTTCATGGGGATCCATGCATTTACCGAACTTGCCAAGGAAGCGAAAGCAATCTACCGCATCAGGAGGATCGTTCTGGTAAATACGGAGATCATCGACGAGTATATCGAGAACTTCAGAGACATTTAATGGAACAGTATGGAATGAAAATCAGATGCACAGCTTTCAAAAAAACATTGTATTTTTGTGGGGCATAAACTATAATGGGGACATAGATTCGGAAGGGAGCAGGTTATGGCAAAAGTTGGAAGACCACCGGTAGAAGATAAGAAGTATATCAAGGTTGGCTTCAGAGTCACTGAGGCAGAACGTGACAGACTATTTGCCTACTGCAAAAAGATGAATCTCACCCAAGCACAGGTCTTTAAGGAAGCGCTTGAACTCCTTTACAAGACCAAACCCTAAGAAAACTGTGCCTCTCCAAAAACGAGGTAAACAGATTGGCACAGAGCAGGAAGGACTCCAGCGGCTATGCGCTCAGAAGCGGTGAGTGTCAACGGGCAGACGGACGTTATTCGTATTCTGAGAAAGATATAGACGTTACGGATAAAAGGTGATGTATATGAGGATTTTTTACATTGATTATGAAAATGTAATGGATAGTGGTTTGAATGGTATTGCAAAGCTAACTGCTTCTGATACTGTGAAAATTTTTTATAGTGAAGATGCTCAGAGGATGTCATTTGGAACACACAGAAGAATTATTGAATCAAAAGCAGTTTTTACATATCAAAAGATTAGTCCGGATTTGAAGACTGTTAAGAATGCGTTGGATGTGCTGATTTTACAGGATCTTGAAGCAACAATGAAAACTGATAAAAGCAGTGATTATTATATTGTTTCTAAAGATAACGATTTTGATGGCTTTATCGATGAGAAACTTAAGAAAAAGTATAAAATCAAAAGAATTTTTGAGGTTTGCCAAGCTTCGACATCTAAGGATAGTAAAGTAAATCAAAATAGTAATTCATCCGCGAATAAATCTAAGGATACAAATGCTAGACAGAAAAAAACAGATATAGAAGCATCTAGCAAGAAAAAAGAGCAAGTAATCCGTTCACATATTGGTAGGTACTTAAAGGAATATAATGAATGGAAAGAAGATATTGTTGAGGCTTACATGGAATCTAGTTCAAGACAAGAGCTTAATAACAGACTTCAACAAACTTTTGAAAATGAGGCAGTTAGTGAGATCTTATCTGCTTTGAAAAATATTATAAAAGACATGCCCGGAAGATAGATGAACTAATGAGCATTACTTTTGAGGAGGAACTGCTTATGGCAGAAGAAAAGACAAAACAAGATAAAAAGGTCGGCTCCTGGCACTTAGGGATCAGAGACTCAGAATCGGTCTCATCAGTTGGAATTTGCACAATTTCAATGGATAAGAGTGCAATGGACAGAAAACGGTTTAATGCGTCGATTCTTTTTGGAAATTATTTATTAAATATCCGTCGCAACTCTTCAATATTCTGATCGCAGATTAATGCATGGTTTGGAAAGGAAACAGCCTTAAGGTATGCCTGAAATGGAGTCCCTTTTGGATTAGTATTGCTGATATTAGGACATTTGTATCAATTAGTATTCTCATGCATTTGTTTCCTCATTTCTCATTTCATGAACCATAGCGAGAATATCTTCTTCGGAAGTTAATCCGGCAGTTTCGGCCTCACCTGCCATTTCTGCCTGAAGGATCTGCATGGCATAGACAGCAGAGTTGACAATTCGTACAGAATTTCCTTCCACAATGAAGCTGACGCGATCGCCGTTGGCAACGCCTAATACGTCACGTACATCTTTGGGAATGGTTACCTGTCCTTTGGACATTACTTTTGCATTATCTACAAATGCTCTTGAAATCATGATATTCACCTCCTGTAAAAGTAGGAATTTTCCTACTTTTATTATACGTAGAACACCGTGAAAATACAATGGAAAACATAGGATAATGCTCTTTTGCTCCTTTATTCATGTATGAATGTACAGATAAAGGAGTTTTTTGCGCGCATAACATCGGAATCAGTCGACGGGTTTCGATATCGAAACTAAAAATAGAAATGGAGGAAAAGGAAAATGGCATTTTTTCAGAGTGCAGTAGGAACACTGCAGACACTGGTGGTCGCCCTTTTGAATTGGAGGAAAAACAATGGGTAGAAAATCAAGATATTCAGAGTATGCCAGGGGCAAGAGCAAACGAACTGTCGCAAAAAATGCCCAGATATTCCGTTAACAATCAGATCCTTATCATGATGCAAAAGCCCAATGCCACCATGTGCCAATCTTTTACCGGATGGAAGGAAATGGGGCGGTTCGTAAAGAAAGGCGAGAAGGGAATCCGTGTGATGGCACCGGCTCCTTACAAGATGGAAAGAGAGCAGGACAAGATTGGCGCAGACGGAAAGTCTGTACTTGATAAGGACGGAGAGCCGGTAAAAGAGGTTGTTGAAATCAAGGTAAATGCTTTTAAGCCGGTGAGTACGTTTGACATCTCGCAGACCGATGGTGAGCCGGTGCCTAGACTTGGTGTAGATGAGCTGACAGGAAGCGTGGAAGGCTATGCTACATTGATGGAAGCAATCAAACAGGCCAGTCCGATGCCGATTTCCTTTGAGAGTATCGAATCCGGAGCCAAGCAATCTTATATAAGATTGCACTGCTTGCGAAGCAACAACGATTGCGGCCTTGGTGTGCCGCCTTTTTATAATAGATGTCATGGTATGCCGTCTGATAAAATCCTTCAAAGCAGGCAGGTAACGAGAGAGACAATTGCTACATATTGGTGACAGATTTCATTGTGTGTTAGTTAACGGTCAGGCTACCGTGACAAAAAAGAAAATGTTGTTTGGAAACAGTGGAAACAGCAGTGGAAACAGTTGCTTGGAAACTTTTAGGGATTGATTTTGTTCGCTCCGAAGTATATAATGAATGATAGGTAATTTTGCCATTTTACTGGTGTTGTGTTTCTGAAAAGACGGTGAAAGTATGGAATATGTATCAATTAAACAGACGGCAGAAAAATGGGAAATCTCTCCACGCCGTGTTCAAGTACTCTGTGCAGAGAATCGCATATCTGGAGCATTCCGGATAGGAGCGGTTTGGGCAATTCCAGCAGATGCAGAAAAGCCGAAAGATGCAAGGATAAAGAGTGGAAAGTACATTAAGAACACTTGCTTGTAAATGCCTATGAAGGGAGACAAACATGAAGAATGAAAAATCACAGTCTTTCTTAGGTAGGAAATTGTTTGATCTTCAGGAAGCGGTAGTCCTGCTGGATGTTTATTTGACAGAGGTTAAACAAGGGAGCTCATTTACGAGTGCAGCGGAGCTGGCTTCTGGTCGTCTTCGTGTTCTGGCTGAAGAAAATGGAAAAATACTGGATGATAGTTTTCGAAGCCCGACAGGACTGATTAATCGCCTACGCAGTATTGCCTCTATTTATGAAGGTACAGAATCAAAGGGAGCTCCAGGCACGATTGTTTTTGCTGAAGCAGTTGATATTTATAAAAACAATCGCGTTCGCTATAATGAACTGCTGAAATCTTCGAAAGAAAAAATATCGGTGAAGGCAAAATGGTCCAGCAATTCCACAAAATTTAATAAGACAAAATTTGTCAGAAATAGTGGAGACCAGAAGTTGAAGAATCAGTATAGTGATTCCTTTACATTAGTCTATTATGCGTTGAAAAATATAACTTGTTCAGACAAGACAGGAGTTACGCCAACAGATGTGTTCGAGGCACTCGATAAGAGGATCTTGAGAAAAGATGTCGCTGCAGTGTTGGCTGAGGCAAGTTGGTCTAGACAGATACGGCGGGGTCATTACGTGTTTTATGATAAAAAACAGGAGGATAGGAGGCAGAAACAGATGGAAGAAAAACAGAAAGCTGTCGAGCAGGAATTCTTAAAGTGGCTCCCCAGTGTTGTCTCGCCTTTCAAAATTGAAGAAATTCGAAAATCGTATCTGCAGATCAATACTATCCTTATCAAAAAGAAGGTGCTGACACAGCCTCTTACGAATGTGACGATGATTGGTCAAATTGAGGAGGCACTAAAGCAAACAAAAAAGAGCTTTGCAAATAAGAGGCTTCGTGAAACAGCAATCACTCTTTTGACGGCATACCTTTCTTATTTAAGAGAGAAGAAAAACACTATGTCGGCAGAAAAACTGAAGCCAGAAGTCGACATCCAGGATGATTGGATTCGATTTGATTTCACAAACGCCCGTGATTTTGAAAGGACCATTCCGGTGTATTGTTATGTGGACGGTAATGTTATAGAAGGGAAGAACTGGGCTCGTATATTAGTAGGCATTACAGAACAGGAAATTTCAAAGAACAATCCGGCGTTGGCTGAACTGTATAAGGTTTCTCTCGCGACGCAACGAAAAGATCGCCCTTTTATTATGAAGGAGAGAATTGAAGGTCTGAATTGTTCTCGGCTTTCGAATGGATACTGGCTGAATGTAAACTATAGCATTCCTAGACTGATGGAGCAGATACAGGCATTGTGCCTGCACTGTGGTTATCAGAAAGAGAGGGTATTTATATACGGCATAGCCAAGGGAAAAACTCCCTCTCGTAGCGAGAATGCAATATCGAGTCAGTCTGGCTATGGAGTAACAATTGAGAAGGCGGAGGAGTATCTCCGTAAGATGAACCTTCAGGGTGCCACGGTTAAGGAACTGATTGACGTAGTTCAGCCTGGTGCAGCAGTCTCGCCTATAATGAAAGCACTGGATGAGAGCCTGAACATCATATCTATGCCAGGTAATCGATATGTCCATATTGACAGCTTTGTGGATTTGAATGAGGCCGAAGAAAAACTCGGTAACATTCTGAAAACTCACTTCACACAGTTCGGAGGATATAGTAATAACCAGTTGCTGTTTGGAGCAGCATCTCGGGATTTGTCTATGTTCCTGAATGATAATGACTGCGAGAATATTGACGCCGTGTATGCTATCGCACGGTTCCTATTTGAAAAGAAGGCTGTAGCAAGAAAGCCATATAAATTCTATTCACCACACATCTTCGAAACAGAGCCAGACTTTCCGATGACGCTTAGAGGCCTGATGATTAACTTGGCCAGAAATAACGGTGGTGTACTGTTGGCGACAGAAGCCAAGAATTATCTGCAGAAGATCATGCTGACATACGGTGGCATGGGACAGCTTCTACAGATTGGCTCAGCAAACACCTTTTTAATGTATGATTCCGAGCGATACCTGCTTAGTGAGAAACTCGGGATTGATGATGCATGGTGCAGTAGAATGCATGATCGTATGGATGATTTGTTCCGTCAGGCAAATGTTGCCTACGTCATTCCAAGAGACATCAACACAAGCTGGCTGAGAACATTACCAGCATTGCCTCAGGGACTTGCGTGGACACACCTGCTTCTGCAGGAGGTTCTTAATAAATACCCGGCGATAGGGTTTAAGTCTATCTCGCCGGATTTGAATCAGGCACACGATACGCTTTCGGCAGCTTTTGTTCCGCTGGAATCACCGCTGCAATCCTTCCCGGATGTGGTGACACTTTTTATGGAGGAGCACCACACTCTGCCGATGCGCATGGACGGTGAAGAACTGAGAATCGAACTTCGTGATGCCGGAATGCTTCAGGCTGGAGAGATGATTTATGCCCTGCCGAAGGCTTTAGACGATTATCGGTTTGCGTGGTCAAATGAGAATAAAACGGTTTATGTGCGCGGAAATTAACCCGTGACATTTTAGAATAGAGGTCAACCAAATGTACGGATATGAATGGACTAATCAGAATGGAATATACCGTCTGTCTGTTAACAGCAAAATTGAAAAGGAGATTCGTCCAGTATTCAAGGAGGAATTGGATTATTTCGGATTCAATGAACATTGGATATATCCGGATACGGACGCTCCACTGTTATGGGCAGAGGGAATCCGGCGCTATGTGCTAAATGGAGAATGTGTAGCAGAGGCGGTCGGAGGTGGTTTCTATACTAAGCCTACTATTAAATATAATCGGGAAAACATAGTACTTGAAGCAATTGATGTAGAGGCTCTCTGGGCCGAGAATGAGCGCTTGATGTTGGGACTAGAGAAAACATCAATGGATTTCATCCGGAGAACATATGAAGAATACTCTGAAAAAGGGATGACTTTTGCAGTAGCTTTTAGCGGAGGAAAGGATTCACTGGTATTGCTAGATTTGGTAAGCAGAGCACTGTCACCGGATAAGTTTTTTGTGGTATTCAGCAATACGGGGATGGAGCTTTCTACTACGTATCGTTCAGTTGAACTGGCTAGAGAACATTGGCCATCTTTAAGGTTTTATGAAGCAAAGAGTCATCTAAATCCAGAGGATAGTTGGGAAGAGTTTGGACCTCCTGGAAGAAGGATGCGATGGTGTTGCGCTGTTCATAAGTCAGTTCCTACCATTATTTCGTTAAGAGAAATAACTGGTGACTATAACATAAAGGTAGTTGTTTTTGAAGGCGTTCGCGCAGAAGAAAGCGCGGCGCGAGCTTCTCGAGAGGAGATTAGTGTAGGTGCCAAAAATATAAATCAGATAAATTGTAGTCCTATTTTGAAATGGAGTACAGCGGAACTGTTCATCTACCTATTACATAAGGACATCTTATTTAATGATGCATACAGAAAAGGCTTATTTAGAGTCGGCTGTATTGTGTGTCCTATGTCGTCAAGCTGGTGGGATGGTATTGTTAATGATCTCTACCCGGATGAAATGCGTGGACTCCTTTCAAAGGTTGAGAAATATGCTGCAGCTACAAAGCCACAGAGTGAAGTTACTAAATTTATCGAGCAAGGTGGTTGGAAGGCTCGTATGGGCGGACGCGGTTTACCTAATGGTGGTAATCGGGTTGTTGAAAAAATCGCTGATGATAGAGTCTCTTTCAGCTTTGTATCACAGAGTCAGAAGTGGTTGGATGTCTGCAGTATCCTAGGGCCTGTCGTATATAAAGATGGAGATGTTTATACGCAGATCATCAACAAGCAAGAGTTCCAATTCTGTATCTCAGGTGCAAGTGAAAACATTGTTACTTACTGGTCCTATTCGAAGATGGACAGATTTGTTCTAAGTCATTTGCGGGGAATTGCTAACAAGACGGCATATTGCTTTGGATGTAAGGCATGTGAGGTACAATGTCCATATAGTGCATTTACGATTACAGAAAACGGTAAAATATATATCAGAGAAGATAAATGTGTGCATTGTTGCAATTGCATTGAGTTTACACATGGAAAAGGATGCTTAGCGTCAAAGTCGCTTTCCATAACAGGAGGAGAAAACGGCATGGATTTAAAAGGTATGAACAGGTATCAGCACTTTGGACTTCGTCGTCCATGGCTAGAGCATTTCTTCGAATACAAAGAGAATTGCTTTACAATGGGTCAACTGGGAACGCGTCAGTATGACTCTCTTAAGGTGTGGCTGAAGGAGGCTGGACTTTTGACCGCTTCTGGAAAGGGTGCAAAATCTGGAGTACCCACACCACTTTTTGAAAAGATTGAGCCACTGGGTGCCGGAAACCCAATGACTTGGGCTGTAATCTGGATCAACTTGGCGTACAACTCTATTATTGCTAAATGGTACATGTTGAATGTTCCGGCAGGAGAGGTTTATGACAAGAATGAACTTGTGTTCCAGCTTGGTGATGATTACTCACAGTCAACTCGTGATAATGCTATAACAGCGTTGCTTGAAACATTCCGTCACAGTCCAATCGGAAGTGTCCTTAAGCAGGGTATTCCGATTGCCAGTGGTAACAGTTACAAGTTTTCCAAACAGGGATGGAATACACCGGATGCAGTTGCAATCCTTTATGCTCTGTATATGTGGGCAGAAGCAACTGGCCGCTACACCTTTACACTGAGTCAGATGGATGTAGCTAGAGGTAATGCTGATGCCAAGGGTGTTGATCCAGTGGCGATTTTTGGCATTAACCCAGATCGTTTTAAAGATATTTTGCAGGACATTTCACTGCAGTTTGATAAATACATTCGAACGACATTTGTTGCTGATCTCGATAATGTCATGCTGTTTCCAGAGATTTCATCGCTTGACGTTTTGGATTTGATTACTAAGTAAAGGAGGTGGAGTTATGGCTAAGTACAGTGCATACATTGAATTGAGCCCTCACTACGAGTCTGTAGTAGACATTGATTCAGACTCTCGCTATCCGGAAATGTGGCAGGAGTATATTGTTCATGAGGACATGAAGGAGGCTATTGAGAAAATCTGCGATTCTTTGAAATTTGAAGATCTTGATAAACGGCGTTCTTTCTGGATTCATGGCGCCTATGGTACCGGCAAGAGCTATGCGGCTATTGTTCTGAAACATCTATTCGAGGACAGCATTGAAAATATCCGAAAATTCCTGTCAAAACAGATTCTGATTCCGTATAGAGATAGATTTCTTTCTATTCGCCAGAAGGGTGAATTCCTTGTGATCTGGAAAAGTCAGGCAACGGATATTAAGAGCGGCACACAGCTTATGATGACGATGGAAAATGCTATCCGTGAAAAGCTGAAAGAAAAATATGGCATGAATGCTTATTATGGAAAGAAATCACTGATTGCCGCCGCTCAGGATGCTGTGAACGACTCATCCATTAATTGGGATGATCTTTTTGATAATCCGACCTATGGTCTCTATGAGGATTATGCTTCATTAGAAGAGCTTAGGGATGAGGTCAATAATGGCAACCTGAAAGCATCGAATGTTGTGGCGCGTATCTATCAGGATAAGGGGTGGGGATTCTTTACTTCACTGCAGATGTTTAAGGAGTGGATTGCAGATGTGATCGAAGGCAACAATCTGCAGGAAACAGGCATTATCTTCATTTGGGATGAGTTTACATCCTACCTTCGGAACAATCCGACAGATGATGTTCTGCAGCCGCTTTCAGAATTCTGTAAAGAGCAGCCGTTCTTCATGTTCCTGATTGTACATAAAGCACCGAGCTGGGTGAGCCAGATTGGTGAAGAAGTATATGAACAAATTGTTCACCGCTATCATTCCTTGGATTTTCATGTCAGCGAGAGTGCTGCATACGAACTGATTGGCAATTCGATTATTACCCGCGCAGGTATGGACGATCAGTGGAATTCCACGAAGGATATGCTGATGAAGTCAATCAGCAAGAACTTTGCCGATTTTGATAATCTGGATATGAGTAATAAGAAGGAACGCTTACGTCAGCTTTGCCCGCTCCATCCAATGACACTGTCTATGCTGGCAATTGTTGCGCAGAATTTTGGCGCATCCCAGCGTACATTATTCCGTTTCATGAAGGATCCAAAAGAGTCTGAGCAGAATGTCGGCTTTATATACTATATCAATAATTTTGGACCTGACGAATGGAAATGGCTGACGCCGGATTTCCTGTGGGACTATTTCTTTACGAGAGAGAGCGATGTGCGAAGCTTTTCTACGGAAGCCAAGAGTGCATACCAGCATTACATGACTAAGAAGGAATACGTTTCCGATGATTATCACATGCATGTCTTTAAAGCGGCCATGCTCCTGATTGCGGTTATGTCATCTGGGAACGTAAGCAATCTGTATAGCCAGGCAACACAGCGAAAGGTCTCTGCGACCAGAAGCACGCTGTACAAATGCTTTGCTGGACAGCTGGAGAAGACCGACGTGGAGGGTTATCTCTCTGATCTCGAAGAGATTGGTGTTATACGTCTTGATCCGATGACCAACGGGGATATGCGCCTCCAGATTCCGTATACTGGAAACACGGATGTGTATGATGTTCGGAAAGAAATGCTTATGAAGAAGTATACTCGTTATGAACTCTTCAAAAAAAATAGCATATTCTCAAAATCCATGGAGGCAAAAATCTGGGACAAGACTAGAGCATCCTTTACCAGAATGATTATCGCGGTATGCGACTCAGGAACAAATTCTGTAAATACGCGCTTAGGCGAAGTACAGGCTGAATTGAAAAAGAGTCCTTATAAGTTTGGTATTTTGGTTATCGCCATTTCTGAGTCAAGTCAGTATTTAGCAATGCAAGATAAAGTGAAAAGTATTGCTGCCAGTGATACAACAGGACGACTGGCTGTTTATCTTATGAAATCGGCTTTAACAGCTGATCATCTTGATAGATGGTATAATGCAAAAACGCACTCTGAACTTGCCGGCGAGGATGGTAAAAGTGGAGATGCGGATCGGTATTCTCAGGAAGCGGATGTGATTGTTGAAGAATGGTCGACATCAGCTATGGATGATCAGATTATGGCTGTATGCGGAGCTAAGGTATACCCTTCTGAATTTGGCACCTATAGTCTTGCTACAAAACTTGAAAAAGACATTATCTTTGGTTCTATCTTTACTGCAGCGCCTGAGCAGATTGTGACGACAAATACTGCCTTCAAGAAGATTCAACAGAGCACTGCCCTTGCAGGAGTTCAGAAAACTGTTCCGAACACTCAGGTCGGTAATATTGTAAATGGTCTTAAAACCATAGGTGTTTGGGATACGGATGGACTAGTTGCACTTTCAAAGAGCAGTGGGAATCTGGGAGCTGAAGCTATTGCCAAGATTGCTAATTATATCTCAGAGCGTTTTTCTCAAGGAACACAAATCAAATTGGATACTCTTTGGCAGGAACTTCAGGATGCTCCGTACGGTTATTATAACTCGTTGGCATGCGGCTATATACTGGGATTCCTTCTGCGCTATTATGTGAACAGTGAGTTTAGCTGGAATCGGGGAGACAATAATCCATGGCCTTTGACTGAGCAGACACTTGCTACTATGATTACGAGCATGTGCAAGGAGGAGGTCATTAATAACTATCTTTCTCCGGGATCAGAGGTTTGGCAGAAATTTAAGCCTTATGTTCAAACGGTTTTCAAACTCCAGGATGGCGAGACTGTTAATGAGACAGAAGCCCGCAAATATATGTCAAAACAGTGCACAGAAAAGGCCGGTACGCCATTTTGGGTGTTGAAATATGTATCAGAGGATAAGTTCGGTGGTGCTGCGGCAAAGCAGGCGGCTGACGAGATTGTTGATTTATTCTGTGATTTTATGTCGGAGACTGGTGATCAGGAACAGGTTATGGGCAATATCACGGTTAAGTTTACAGGGCGAGGCATTGTTCGAAAGGCATTGGCAAATCTGTATTTTGATCAGAATACAGTCTACGATGCATTCAGTTTGTTTATTATGCAGAAGTGCCCAGAACTGGAGACACTGCGCACAAAGATTGGTTTGACCAATCACGATCTCTTTGATGCGATTCATCAGCTCATGCAGGGTCAGGTTTCCACATGGACAGAGGATCAGGTAGCAGAAAAGCTGATTGAGCTCTGCGTCGAGTATCGTGCTGTTACGGTTCTGAATGAGGCATTGAGCTTGAAGCGTAAGAGCATTAAACAGCTGAGCGACGACATCTCCAATGTCTTTGATAACATGAAAGTGCCGGGCTCTGTTATAGAGAAACTGGACTATGCCTGGGTTCCGGCGTTGGAAGCTATGAGGACTATTTCTTCCACGCAGTGGTCTAAGATTGAATTGGATGACAGGATAAAATACACGAAGCTTCTAAAAGCTGATGCGCAGAAGGTGTGGGGAAATGTTGCTTCTTCAAAACCAATCCTTCAGAAATACATGGAGTCTCACGGACATAATTGTACAGTAGAGGAGCTGGATGATATCTATACAGCATTAAAGGCTGTGAAGTATGACTCCTCTGTTGCTGATTTCGAGGCAAGAATTGAGCAGCAGTTGAACAAGGTCGCCTATAATCGTAACAAGGTCCGTATTCAGGAACTGTGGAAGAATCAGAGTGGTTTTGATTCCATTCAGCAGTGGTGTGGTAATTATGCAGTGCCAATTCAATGGGTTGTCAACGATTCAGAGCAGACACACATTGATGTGCTGAAAAAGATTCAAGACGGGAAAATTGCAGATAACGTTGCACTTCATAATGCGACACAGTATTTTGAAGGCCATATGATCAGTGCCCTAAAGGATAAGACATATATTATGGACTGCTTTTTCGCACAGATTGGTGAGAGTTATCGCTCTGCATTTGAGGCTGCCGGGTCCATCCTGGTTTCACGTCTGAAAACGAATGCTTCTCTGACCTCGGATGTCTATACGTGGTCCAATAAGGTCGGTGAGATTCGTAAAACATTAGATGCGTTTCTTCGTGACAAGTATTGCGGAGACGCAAAGAAGAAGGTTAAATCTATGCCAGAGGATGTGCTCCGGAATAAGGTCATTCAGCTACTTGATCAGAATCCGGACCTCTATACTTTGTTTATAAAATAAGGAGGAGCTATCGTGACTGTTGCTGAAATTACAGAAAAACTTAGCCAAGAGCGGAGCTTTGGCTCCCGATTTCCAGTACGCATAATCTTTGCCGAGAGTCTCCAGACATATACTGCGCTCGAAAGCCAGTTAAAGGCGGTCTGCGATGTCACGATTAATGTTGCCAATTTTTGCAAGACTCCAGACATTGCACCACAGTTTGATAAGATGAACGCAGAGTTGTCATCATATGTAGATAAGCAGGTGTTGGTACTTTCCTTAGGAGAGTATCTTCGCCTGTGCACCAAGCGAGAGCTGGATAATCAACGAGGCCAGTTCAGAGCTTTCTGGGAGCAGATGCAGTCAGAGGCTTCTAGGACAAGATATATTGTTCCAGTGTTCAGTTGCCGGGATCTTTTTGACCGTGTAGTCGGGGTCGTGGATGAACGTCAGCAAGATTTTGTTTGGACATTAGATAGTACGGCAGAAACAGAGATTCATAATGTTTCAGTGTACTCTCCAAAATTCAAGGAAACCATCGAACCTGATGCCGAGAATTTATCTTCCTGGCTCAGGAGTTGGCGCAGTATTCTATGTAGAGGATCATATAGTACGATTGTTACCTCTCAGTACAGAAATGTAGAGCTTTCCTATGGCACTGTGAATATCAAAGCCATTGATAGTCCGTTTAATTACCTGGTCGACTACCTGGTCGATGGAAATATCCTGATCGAAAGGTGGCAGAACGATGGTTTCTGGGCACATATGATTGCTTACACTACAAAGTATGGAAAGAGTGAGGCAAAATTCAGCAAGATTGTGCTGGATGTTTTAAATGTTAATAATTTTGATTTTGTATCGGTTGCTGCCCGCTGGAAGACCTTAGATGTGCAGCAGCAGTCACTGGTATGGATGTGGTATCGTGCTTATCCGACCGATGAGTATTACTCCTACGCCTGCAAAAAGGCAAATACTGTAGCGGAGATTCCGGAAAGAATTCGTGATGAGATTCTGCTTATCTCAAACAGAAGCCAGCGCTGGATAGAAGAGCGTATGGCAGCAATGAAAGCACTATCATTCTCATCGTTTGATGACTCGTATTTTGCACTTTTGGATAAGCTACCCGTTGTAGAAACTAGATTGCAGATGCTGACCTATCAGACACATGAGGAGAAAGCGTATGCAATCAAGGTTATCAGCTGGATGCTGAGGAACGGAGCGGAGCCTGCAGCAGTTGCTGATATGATTCAGATTGATTATCCGATTTTAGCAGCCTACATGAAGGATACGCTTGGAGAAGACACATATGTGGATGAGTATATGTCTTGGTATCGAAAAAATAAGCTAATCAACCGGTATCCAGGCAACTATCCGCAGGAGACTTCTTTTGAACGTTTTGATTCCCGATTCAAATTGCTTCACAAGATGAATGGGAAAGATTGTTTTACTCTATGGATTGATGGCTTCGGCACTGAGTGGGCACCAGCATTCTTGTATGAGCTCAAGGCCCGAGGAATTAAGCCTGAGTCTGTAAAAATTGCTACTGCGTTGCTGCCGACAGAAACGGAGTATAACCATCAATGGGATGAGAACGATCCTATGTCAACAAAGTGGGATCGGTTGGATGCTTATTCCCATAAAGGCATGCCTGATGATAAGAGCTACTACTCCTGTATTGTTCACCAGCTTTCTGTATTCGAAGATGCTGCAAAGAAGGTAGACGAGCTTCTTCAAGAGCATGAATATGTAGCTGTAACTGGTGACCACGGTAGTAGTCGCCTGGCAGCGCTTGCATTTCATGATCCGAGCGTAGTCCCTGTTACAGCACCGGAGAAATCAACCGTGCGCAGCTTTGGGCGCTTTTGTGAGCTGGGTGATAACGCGGATAGCTTTATTGTACTTCCGGGAATGACGAAGGCAGTATCAAACGGCAAAACTTATGTAATGATGAATACCTATCAGCATTTTGGCGTTAGAGGAAATGCTGCTGGTAGAAATACAGATGAGCATGATGTTGCGGGTGAAATCCATGGTGGAAACACCACGGAGGAACGGCTTGTACCAGTTATGATTTTTAGGCGAAGTCAGCCCCTGCCGCCAATCACCTGCAAACCCAAGCCGAGCAATTTTGTAACCAAGAAGAATAGTCATATTGAAATAACTCTGGAATTTAGCCGAGCTGTTTCAGCATTGGAGGTCTCTCTGGGATCAAATGGAGCAACATGTGTGAAGAATGCGGATGGCACATGGCGCGTGCTCCTGGATGGCGTTACTGAGGAAGAATTTGATCTTTCTATTATTGCCAATGGGCGTCTGCTCCCTTCCCAAATTACCTTGAAAGTTAAGACTCAAGGCATTAATAAGAATGCTGATCCGTTTGGTGGAGGCATAATATGAAAAGAAAAATGAAAACATGCTGTGAATGTAAAAAAGCACTGAAAAAAGATGAGTCTGCTTTGTGTAAAAAACTGCTTGGCGTCGACTCAGAGGATTATTATTGCATAGATTGTTTGGCAGATTATCTGGAATGTACAAAGTCAGATCTTGAAATAAAAATCCAAGAATTTAAGGAACAAGGATGCACTTTGTTCCTTTAATGGAAGGAGGAACAAGAAATGCTGGAAGATAAAGTACGCGATGTGTTTGCGGACATGGTAGTGCTTAAGAACCCGGAAAGAACTGAGTTTTTTTCTAATCTGAGCCTGCCTTCATATATGCGTGACTGGTTGGTTATGAAATTCTCTGACGATGATGGAAATATTGAGTACGACAGCGTACTTAAATATATTCGTCAGTATATCCCGAGCAGGGAAGACTACGAGCAGTTTAAATTTGATATGGTCAATGGAGAGACGGTACGGTTCCTGGCCAGAATTCGAGTAAGCGTTGACATCAAAACCGGTAAGCCCATGTTTGAACTGCCTGATTTCGGTGGTGCTAGGGCTGGCGCTTCTGGAGAGGTTGCAAATGAGGTTGTTGCCCGTTGGAAAGATACTCTTCTGAAGGAAAGTGAGAACTGGGGTATTATTGAGTTGATTTGGGGGAAGGACTTCTCCTCTAGACAGGGCAAGGGTGTAGTAAAGCTGATTGAGTATAGCCCATTCTGTCCGTATACGGTAGACTTGGACTTTTATAAAGAGGCTCGCAATTCATTTTCTATTGAAGAATGGATCGACGTGTTAATTGCCGCCGCAGATTACAATCCAGCCGGCTATGATTCAGAAGAACAAAAACTATGTGTACTCAGACGGTTGCTTCCGTTTGTTGAGAAAAGAGTAAACCTTATGGAACTTGCTCCTAAAGGCACTGGCAAGAGCTACGTGTATCAAAAAATCAGCAAACGAGGCTGGTTGATTTCAGGTGGTACAGTTTCGAGGGCTTCCCTTGTTTATGATAATGCAAGGAAGACGGGAGGACTGATTACCCGTTTTGATTTTGTCGGCTTTGATGAAATCCAGTCCATGACATTCGTTCAGCCAAATCAGATTCAGACTGCATTGAAAGATTACATGGAATTCGGAGAAGTACAGGGATTTGATGCTCAAGTTGTAGCAGATGCTGGAATCATTGTTCTTGGGAATATTAATGCGAGCCGTTTTAATGTAAATGAAAACATGATGGAAGAGGTCAGCCCTGTATTTAAAGAACCCGCTGCATTGGATCGATTTCATGGTTTTATCCCAGGATGGGAAATCCCGAGAATGCATCAAGGACTTGTTGCAAATGGGTGGGCATTAAATACGGAATATTTTGCAGAGGTTCTGCACCAACTCCGTGATGATCTGACGTACGCAACTATTGTGGATGAGTGCCTAGATATACCAGCAAAACCGGACAAGCGTGACCTGACTGCAATCAAGAGACTTTGTACCGCATTTGTTAAATTGTTGTTTCCAAATGCCACATGTAAGGATGATATTCCTGAGAATGAGTTTATAAAGTATTGCTTAAATCCTGCAAAGGAAATGCGTAGCGTTATCAAAAAGCAACTTTGCATCATTGATCCGAAGGAATTCAATGTCCCTGGAAAAAAGGACATTCCGAATATCCAGTATCGTTATTGATAACCAGGTGAGAAAATGCGGAAAATTATTTATGCCGATAATGCGGCAACCACAAAACTGGATATAGAAGTATTCGAGGTGATGAAACCGTATTTACTCGATAAATATGGAAATGCATCACAACCATATTTGTTCTCCAGGAGTGCCAAAATGGCATTGCAATCGGCAAGGGAAACTATTGCTGCTTGCATCAATGCATCTCCTGAAGAAATCTATTTCACTTCAGGAGGAACAGAAAGTGATAACTGGGCACTCAAAGGAACAATGTTCGTATACGGGGATCATCGTACATTGATGACTTCCCAAATTGAGCATCATGCTATTCTGCATAGTGCCGATGCGATTGAACGAATGGGTTATCCTGTAGTATACCTTCCAGTTGATAAACATGGTGTCGTTCTGCCAGAGACATTGGAAGAATATATTTCTGATAACACAAAACTTGTATCGGTGATGTTTTCAAACAATGAAGTCGGAACGATAGAGCCAATTAAGGAACTAGCCGCTATTGCTCATAAACATGGTGCAATTTTTCACACAGATGCTGTTCAATCGGTTGGACATATCCCAATTGATGTGCAAGATTTGGGCGTGGATATGCTGTCATCATCAGCACATAAGTTTAATGGACCCAAGGGAATAGGCTTTCTGTACATTCGAAAAGGGTACACTGTTCAGCCTTATGCAGATGGTGGTGCACAGGAGGTTGGTCTGCGTGCAGGAACGGAAAATGTAGCTTCCATTGTAGGTATGGCGGCAGCGTTGAAAGCCAACGTGGATGCCATTTCGGAGCATACAGCACATTTGGAAGCGCTAGAGAAAAGGTTGCTGTATCAGCTTGATGGACTAGGCTTGGACTATCGTCGCAATGGATCGGTCGAACACGTTCCTGGCAACGTAAGCTTGTCGTTCAAGGATGTTGAGGGGGAGATGTTACTTCATCGTCTAGATTTGTTGGGCATCTGTGTTTCCACCGGTTCAGCCTGTGACAGCAAGAACAATCAAGTTTCTCATGTACTTCAGGCTATGCATATTCCTGATGAGTACGCAATAGGAACTATTCGTATTTCTTTAGGAAAAGATAATACTGAAGATGAAATTGATGCGATTGTAAAGGCTTTGACTAAAATTCTGAAGCCTGGTATCAAAAAATAATTGAATGAATTTTACAAGCAAAATATATCACCTTATTGTAGAGACGGAAAATGCATAATGCTAGTTTGCCCCTAGTTTACTAGGCGAATACAAAAATGAAAATATATGGATAGCTTTTATGCTCTGAGCTACATTGCCAAAGGATAGTATGTTCAATACCATGGGTTTTTCAAAGATGAAGTAACAGTAATAGCAGTTGATTATCATTCTTGTGTATGATGTATGTAGGAACTGTAATCTGGAGTATTACAGATTAATACTGTGATGTTAAATTTGAACTATTGTGTCACTCAAGCAGGGTTATATATTTGGATTGTAAAATAAGAAAGGCATAGAACCATCAGAGATTCTATGCTTTAACTGCTTCCGGAAGTAACATCCGGTCATCAATATAGTAGTCGCAGGTAATCTTGCGGCTGTTGTTTCCGTAGAGTTCTATGATCTCTGTGAGATTGTCATTAACTGCATCAAATTCGAGGTTTTGTTCACGACACCATTCGACAGCTTTTGACAAAGCCTCTCCGGCGCGGCATGTCCAGAGAATCAGCTTGTTGCCATTTTTTCTCCATTCTTGGAGATAGGTGATTAGTGCCTGATTGGGTTGACCGCAGTCCGGCCATTTGCTGTAACAGAGAGTGCCATCGAAATCCACGGCAATGGTCTGGAAATTGATTGCTGTATTATTCATGGTTAGGGCCTCCTTTGCTTGTCGCCGGACTGGTTTTCTTATATTCAAACAGCTGGTCCACCGTAAGAGAGAAGTAATTTGCAATTCTCATGGCAGACAGTAATGATGGAAGCTGGCGTCCTTTTTCAATGCTGATGATGGTTCTAACACTGATTCCGGTAGCATCAGCCAGCTGCTGCTGTGTGATTCCATAGTCAGCTCTTGCTTCACACACCTTACAGGTCAAAGTCTCTGTATCCATATCTTCAATCCCACTTGCTTTCATTTCTTGTAAACAGAGGATAAAGCGACTACTTCCCCTCCCACTATGTACATGCTACCAGAGCAGGATTACAATAAAACGGACTAAGACAGTACACGGCCAAAAATCTTAAAGGAACTATTTTCTGTGATGGGAATCGGATCGTATTTCTTATTGAGAGAAATAAGATAGGTTCCTTTTCTGTTATTCTGGAATTTCTTGATATAAGCATTTCCATCCAGGTAGAAGATGCCGATTTCTCCATCGTTAAGCTGTTCGGTCTGTTCGATCCAGACAAGATCCTCATTGTGGTAGCGAGGTTCCATACTGTCACCACTGATATGCACTCCAAAGGTTGCTTCCTCTGGGATGTCGGGAGAGGAGTACATTTCATAATCTTCTCCATCCAGGAAGGAACCGGTACCGGCAGAAACTGTCGTGTAGAATACTTTGCGTTCTCTGATAACATGAATCGGGATAATCTCAGCCAGTTTGTAATCGCCGGATTTTTCCAACAAGCGGATATAGTCCATGACTTTGTTGATTCCTTCTTCATTCAGGTTGCGGAAGGGATTGATTGGATTCTGCCCTATAAATTCCGTATAAACATCATAAATATCTAGTAGCTCACAGATGGCCAGGAGCTGTCTGGCGCTTGGCTGTGTGCTGCCGGATTCCCATGCACTGACCGTATTCTGCTTTACAAAAATGTCATAGCTTTCCAGTTTCTTTGCAAGTTCACCTTGTTTCATTTTGTTTGCTTTTCTGTTCTTCGCGATGATCTTTCCTAACTCTTTCATAATAAATAGCCTTTCTGATTGCTGTGATAAGTATTCTGTCATCGTATGAATGTATATCCACTATACCATTAAAATATTGAAAAATCAATAAAATATCATTATTACGGATAGCATGAAGAAAACTTCACTTGAATATCATTGTAAATGGTATTATATTAGCCCTTGTAGACAACAGACATACAGACAGAAATGAGTGGATGAAAGAGGGTGAATGAATGACTCAGAGAGTAACCGATGCTCGTAGGGCGGCAAGCCTAAGAGCCGGAGGCGCGGGGATTCGTTATACATGTTTGTAGAGGAGCGGTAAATTCACAGAATGGAGTCAGTTACAAAAAGAGATCAGCGAGAAGTACAAAGGACGGATGGTGCGGACTTCGGCACATCGGAACTCATCCGTTATTTCACAATTATCAATGGTTTTCCTTTCCCTTATCCGTTGGATGGTAACAATCAACCAGGATTTTGATGATGATAGATAGGAAAGATAAGAGATACGTCAGCTGCCCGGTATGTGGCAGGATTCTGATGAAGTGTCAGGGACAATGTAATATAGACATTACCTGTGGGAAATGTAACAGGGAAATTGTGGTTCTTGTAGATGAAGAGAGAGTCATGGTTCTGGAAAACAGACGAGGTTCTGAAAAGGACGGAAGAGCCGGACAGGTCCGGGTGAGTGTTCAGAAAAGCAAGGAACCGGGGAAAATGAAACCCATGAAAAGAGCTGCAAATTATTAAAATCAAATAAGTGAGATAGCAGTTGAACCGTCAGATTTGGCAGGAACCATCAGAGCCGGCGCTGCATATCAAGAGTTTGTAACGAGCTGGAATTAGCATAGAACTATTAGGAGCCGACAAAACGGAAATAGAGCCAGGTGGCATATTAGCTACCGGTCTTATTGGTATTCGTTTTGTCGACTCCTTCATTGCGTCTGCTTCCGTTTTGCTCCGGAAATGGAGAGAAAGATGGAAAAGACAATTGGAATGAGAATCAGAGAATGCAGAATGAAGATGGGAATGACACAGGAGGAACTGGCAGAGGCACTTTTGACAAAGAAATCTACAGTGTCTGCTTATGAAAACGATAAGATTGATATCAAGATTAGTATATTAAAGCAGATTGCAGCATTACTTGGTACAACGGTTGCTTACCTGGCAGACGATGAGAAAACAGAAATCGGTGAAGATGTGATGCAGGTGGCATTGCTGCTACAGGGAATGCAGAATGAGGAACTTAGGAAAGTTGCTGTGGAGCAGGTGAAATTGTTGACTGGAGTCAAATAAGAGATAATAATTTTGTTATCTGGTTGATGGGGATGAGAACGATATAGCCCCTGAGATAATGCAAGTTGATACAAAATCATAATACTTTTTGTATCAAGTTGATTTTAGACGAATGTCTTCGTTTATTTTGAAAAAATAAAAAAGAGTTTACTTTCTCGCTTTTAAATCATATAATTAAAGCGTAGAGGTAAAGTGAAGAGGTGAATAGAATGACTAAAAAGGAAAAAATTGAAAATTTTATTGAAAAATATAACGGTTATCTTATTACCTCTTTGGTGTGTAATGAAGATATTTCTAAGACCTATGTTGCACAATATATTAAGGAACACGGCATGGAGAAAGTCTCAAGAGGTTTATATATAACGGATGATGTGTGGCCGGATGAGTTGTTCATTTTGCAACAAAGAAATGGTGCGATTATTTATTCCGGAGAAACAGCACTATATTTGCACGGTTTGACAGATAGGGAGTATTCATCTGTGTGTGTTACTGTGCCACAGGGATATAATGCGAGCCATCTTAAGGATAATGATTTTGATGTTTCGGTGAAATATGCGGCACCGGATTTATACAAAATAGGAATTTGTGAGATTGCATCCAGCAGTGGAAATTTAGTTAAGGTTTACGATAAGGAGCGTTGCATTTGCGATTTGATAATGAATCGTAATAAGTATGAAGTACAAGTATTTCAAACGGCTATCAAGGAATATATGTCATCGAAGGACAAAAAGCTATCGCAGCTGATTGTATATGCGGATATGATGGGAATTCGAGATGAAGTGATGAAGTACGTGGAGGTGTTAGTGTGATTAGTTCATCAAGACAATTAAAAGATAAGGTGAGAAATATTTCGGATGGGAACAGTAATAAAGCGTCTACGCTAATTCGAAATTTTATGATGGAAAGATTTCTGGAAAGAGTATCTATATCATCATATCGAGATAATTTTATTCTTAAGGGTGGGATGCTGGTAGCGTCAATTGTTGGGGTGGATATGCGAGCTACGATGGATATTGATACAACGGTAAAAGCATTACTACTAAATGAGGCTGATGTACAGAGGATAATTGAAGAAATTTGTAACATCCCGCTGGAAGATAATGTTAGCTTTCAAATTAAAAGCACAAGAACTATTATGGAAGAGTTTGATTACCCGGGCATTCGCGTAATGTTGGAAGCTACGTTGGACAGGATGCGTCAACCAATTAAAATCGATATTTCTACAGATGATGTAATCACACCAAAGGCAATAGAATACGACTATAAATTGATGTTTGAGGATAGAACGATTTCCGTTCTTACATATAACAAGGAAACATTGCTTGCTGAAAAAATGCAGACAATAATAAATAGGGGAATCGCGAATACCAGATTAAGAGATTTTTATGATGTTTACAGTATCATGAACTTCTATGAAGAACAGATAGAGAAGCGGGTTTTATATGATGCATTTTCTGCTACCTGTGAAAAGAGGAAAACTATTTTTACCAAGGATGATATAGAAGCTACATTACATTTGATATCTGATGATTTACATATGGAAGAACTTTGGGAGCAGTTTAAAAAGAGCAATTTTTATGTAGGGGAACTAGAGTGGAAAAGTGTGATTGATTATGTAGAGAAAATAATGAAGAAGAATTTACTATGATTTATATAAGAACTATGAATATCGCACCCAACCGCCTGGACAGGGCGGAAACAGGAAAATATATGGTAACATATATGGAATATGTCGGAGTGAAATAGAATTTATGCAGAAGGACAATCAGAAATGGTTGTCTTTTTTGTGGGAGTAAGAAGATTAAAGTCCATTCCCACTGTACTTTTTGTCCATTCTTTGGGGAACGACTTAATCCATAGAAAGTCGTAGAATACTATTTGTAAGGAAGAGCAAACCGGTTTCGCTGATGCTTACGTCAAATTCAAACAAGGAGGATTCGATGGTGGCAAAGGCAAGTATTATTGAGATTTACGCAAGGGCAGATGCTGCCGGAAGGGTGGATATCATCTGTATGAATTATTCGAATTTTATTGGAATCGTAGATGGCTACACGGAATGGCTTCGCTACATGATTGAGAGTGAAAAAGCTTATAACCGAAAGAAAAATCATGGAGATCTGGGAGTATGGGTGCAGACATCGGGCATTCATAGTGATATTACGGCGGATACGGCAATCAGTAATGTCATCACCCGAGACGCGATTATTGCCTGTGATTTTTCCGGAGATGTACTGGAAGGTGTTGACCGTGGCGAAAAATATCGGAAGGATGCATACACGCTTCGCAGAATGAGGGCAGATTATGAACTTTTCAATCAGCAACTGTGTATTCTGGGAAGAAACGAGTTAAGAATATTCAGAGGGTATCTTTCCTGGGAGAAGGATATCGGAGAGATCGCAGAAGAGGAAGGGATTCAGTATGAATCCGCGGCACAGAGGGTAAGACGTGCAAAGGTAAAGATCAAGGTTCAGATGGTTGGAAATATTTGATAATTACATGGAGCAATTTAGACAACCTGCAAGACCATTGAAAGAGCCGTTATACGGGCAGGAAGAAGGTGAATTGAATGAGTAGTTCATATAAGTTCTATTCAGATACAAAGGATATTATGAAAAAATATGTAAATGCCACTGAGGGAGCCATTATTTATGGCATAAGTAAATCAAGGATTATGGTTTTGGCTTCAGAGGCTGGGGCAGTGTATAAGGTTGGAAATTCAGCGTTGATTAATACAGATATCTTTGAGATGTATTTGGAGAAATTTAAGGAACCGACAAGACCATTGCCAAAGCATATTTGGAATAAATTATCAGATGCAGATAAAAAAAGACTGCAATTGTACCTGTTTTGGTAAAAAAGACCCGTGATTGTCACTTTCGACATTAAAAAACTAATGTAATCAGTGGATAAGCGATAAGTTGCACACCGATGACACAGAAGATGATCGCAAGCCGAGCGGTATCACAAAAGCAGACCGGGAAGCGAGAAAATCAGACGACCTTCTCGACGCGATTTTCCCTTGCGGTAAATGTGTCAACTTGAATTGACAAAATCATTGCTATATGGTAGCATAATACAATTTACAAAGTCGAAAACCAATTAAGTCAATATATTAATAGGAGTTACTATTATGAATTTCTATCTTTCCGAGGTCCCGTTTTCTCGATTCGGCTCGTATATGGCTCTCGCCGAGCTGCCGGATTGGTGGCAAGGGCATAAAATTGAACACGGTATCTATTTGAAGAATGTCAGCGGGTCGACGCAGAACCCTATCGTCGCTAAGTTTATTTTTTCTGGCGACGAGCTTTCCGCAGACTTAGACGGCGGTTCGCTGTCTCTCGTTTCGGGAGATTTCAAATGTGATTTTTGCTTCCCCGACCCCGAAACGCTTATTATTCGCGGGGGCAGATCCGCTGTATTGACTCTTGACTTTATGACCGAAAGCGGACCTTATGACTACATTTATGAGTTCGACGCGGACGGACGCCATTGCTATGCCGAAAACTGTTACAAAAACAACACGAGCTATGTCGTATGGGCGCAGGAGGGAGATATTTATTTAGAACAGAATTGGTCTGAGCAGTCGTCGGAGTTTTCAAGGCTGAATATTGCCGGTACGGACGGCTTTTTGCTGATAATTAAGGAGACGCAGATAGAGTGGGACAGAAAATGTCCCGAGTACGATTTTGAAGCCTGTCGCGAGAAAGTCGCGCGTGAGTTTTCGGAGTTTTACAAAAGCTATCCCATACTTCCGAAAGAATATGAAGAAGTATCAGTTCTCGGTGCGTATATCAACTGGTCGGCATATGTTATGCAGCGAGGGTTCTTAAAGCGCCATGCGATGCTGATGTCAAAAAACCACATGACAAATGTCTGGAGCTGGGATCACTGCTTCAACGCGCTTGCGCTGTCATACAAAAATCCGTCTTTGGCATGGGAACAGTTCATGATAATGTTTGATTTTCAGGATAAATCGGGCAGACTTCCTGACAGCGTGAACGATTCAAAGGTGATATGGAACTATGTCAAGCCGCCGATACACGGCTGGACGCTCAAGAAAATACTTGAAAACGGTATGACGCTCACTAAAAATCAGCTTACAGAGGCATACTCTGCACTTGAAAAGCAGACGCTTTGGTGGATAAATTACCGCGATTTTGATGGCGACGGTGTCTGTGAATATGTCCACGGAAATGATTCGGGCTGGGACAACTCGACGGTATTTGCAACTGTTCCGCCGATAGCTTCTCCAGATCTGCAGGCGTTTTTACTTGTGCAGATGGCTATGCTCGCCGAACTTGCAGAGAGCCTTGGTATGCCTCAAGAGAGTGACAATTGGAAAGCAAGATTCGAGAAGGCCTCAAGCAATTTTTTGGAGAAGTGCTTTGTAAACGGTCTGCCGACAGCATTTCAGAGCGGCACTCACAAGGTTGTTGAAAACCAAAGTCTTCTGCCGTATCTATGCCTGATTTTGGGCGACAGATTGCCGAAAGAGTATCGGAAAAATATGATAGACAAGTTAAAATGTGGAAGATTCATCACTGAT
>OGOZ01000411.1_pt1 | contig 29438 bp, 18 predicted proteins | sample 1552801 | NCBI WGS metagenome assembly OGOZ01 (sample SAMEA2580196, study PRJEB22360) | human gut metagenome | biome: human gut; feature: human-associated habitat; material: faeces | place: Denmark | collected 2008/2010 | reverse complement strand
GGCTTTTGTACGGTCCGGAGACATTCTTCACGGTCATCTTGCCGTCAGAGTCGGACACCTTGTTGATTTTTTTCTCATCTATGATGAATTAAAGCGAACTTAAAGGCCAGAGCTTAGGATAATTACTCCTCCTCTATCAGTCCAGGAATCAAGTTTCTCTTGTCGGAAATCTTAATTCCGTAAGCAATATTGCGAACTTTATCCTCCTCCGGAATCAGGATACCTATCTCTGCGAGGTGCTGTACATCACGAACTGCGGTATCTGGGGATACCTTGGCGAGTTTCGCCCAGCGCTTGGCAGTAAGTTTACCCTTTTTACCGTCCAGGAAGAGGTTGAGAACGGTGCGTTGACGCTCGTTGATATCAGCTTGGGAGTGGTTCTGCCAAAAGACGGCTTTGTCCAGAATGGAAGACAGCATCTCTTCCGCACCCTTGATTGCCCGCAGCATACAATCCAGGTACCACTCAATCCAGGCACTGATGTCAGTTGTGCCTTTCTGGCAACGCTCTAGCATGTCGTAATACTTGTTCTTCTCCTGCCCTATCTGGCGGGACATACTGAAGTATCGCAGCGGAGAGTTGTCAGCCTGGCTCAGCGCCATGTCTGCAATAGCCCTGCCGATACGACCGTTGCCATCGTCAAAGGGGTGGATACAGACGAACCAGAAGTGAGCGATGGCGGATTTGACGTAATCTCTGGGGATAGAAGGGTTATTGAACCATTTTAGGAATTTGTTCATTTCTTCCGGAACTCTCTCCGGTGCGGGAGCGTGGTAATGGACCTTTTCCCTTCCCAGAGCACCAGAGATGACGTTCATTTCATCTACGCGGTATTTCCCCACGTTGATTTCCTCGTAACCGTTCCTGCCATTCGGGAAAAGAGCGCAATGCCATCCGAATAGCCGGTCATCGGTGAGAGGCTTGTCGTAACCTTGGACAGCATCCATCATCATTTGCACGATTCCCTCTACGTAATGGCCGTAAGGGACTTCACCTGTAATTTGGACACCCATCCTCCTGGCTATGGAAGAACGAACCTGGTCTGGATTCAGCAACAGGCCTTCAATCTCTGAAGACGCGACGATGTCATGGGTGTAAGCTTCCACTGCTGCACGCTCCTTTACGTCGAAACCAATGGAGGACAGTATCCCCTCCAGATAACCGGTGGCTTTATTTACGGCAGCAAGTTTGGGATCTATACGGCTCCGGTCCCAATTGAAATGCGGCCAAGTGGCTGTCTCGTGTATATACATTGCGCTTCAATTTTCGGCAAATATAATACTCTGCGGCAAATAAAACGCAGAATTTGCGGATTATTAGCCGCAAATGTAATCGGAATGTAGAGTCTCTTATGAAAGTTGTCAGCGCAAGAGGCGTCAAAAACCGCAAATTCTTCGCCTTCGGCTCCTACACCTGGGCAGCGGCAAGCGTCCGTCTCCTGCTCGAACAGGCCACGGCACTCGGCTTCGAGCCAATCACCCTGCCGGAAGGCACAGAAATGTCAGAGTTCAGAGGGTCGTGGCGCAACTGCGACGAGAACCATACACTGCAGTGGCGTGCTTTCCATCCGCAGAAACTTCTATGCGGGCCTCCGGTATTACCGAGTTTGTGAGAATTTTACCGTCCCGGACAATCATCCCAGGTTGTGGAATGTGGTAAGCAATGCCACATGAGTCCCACCACGGCATCTCATTACCGGCAATAATACTATAGAACTGACATCCGGAAAGAGTTGAATCCGCATTCCATCCGCGTTCAAAAACGCCGAGAATTTTCGGAAAACTATCATAGCAGACATCGTCAAAACTTCGTATGGTTTCGGTAAAAAGCTGAGCTTGTACGCCTGCTATGTTTTCCTCCTTTCTGACAGGAAGGCCAATCGATGTAGTGTCGTCAATGAAGCATGCCCAGTCGTGCGCGATTTCCTGTTTATTCGAAGAATATGCCTGATCTGCATATGTAAATTCCACATTGGACATGACCGTCGGGTAACCACAGGCAGCTATTGTAAAAGGGAGCCCGCTGTTTCCCCCTGCTGTGTTCCAGACATGGTTCACAAACATTACATCCTTGAGCTTGGCTGCCACGGACGGCTCCGTACAAGTTGCAATTTCCTGCCACCCGGCAATCTTCACTCCCCTGTCCTTGGCAATGTCAGCCACACGCCCAAGGAATGTCGCATGAAGCGGCCTGCCATACCAAGCACCGGAAGGGACTTCATCTCCCCCTATGTGAATTGCCTCGAGAGGAGTGCCCGCATCAGCATAAAGTCTTATCACGCTGTCGAATACACGACCTATAAACTTATACACCGATTCCAATTCAACACTCATCACATTGTCCGTATATCCCTGTGCTCCACAATAGCGTGAACTGTCAGCCGGATTTTGCAGACGCATAGACTCATCCCCGGTCCTTTTCTCGTATGCTTTCATGGAATATATTGCAGCACGGCTATGGCCCGGAGTGTCAAACTCAGGAATTACCCTTATTCTGCGTTCCCATGCGTAACGGAGTATATCCTTAAACTCATCCTTATTATAGAAACCATTGGACAAGGCGGAAGAATGAGGGTCCGCACAGCCGTCGTATGAAGGCTGCAGACCGAGTTCCGGATTAAGGCAATGGAAAGCACCGACTGAAGTAAGTTCCGGTATCCCGTCAATTTCCAGCCTCCAGCCCTCGTCATCAGCGAGGTGAAGATGGAGGTAATTCACTTTGTAGCCGGAAAGAATGTCTATAAGTCTCTTGAGGTTACCCGGCGTGGTGAAGTTCCTTGACACATCAAGCATATAACCACGATACTGAAAGTCCGGCCAGTCTTCGACATAGACATTTCTGAGGAGTTCCGCACCGCTGTTACGGCGCAGTTTAGAAAGAGTCATCCGCGCATAGAACTCCCCGTCGGCATCATTAGCGATTATCGACACCTTTCCGTCCGAATCAATCGACAGACGATACCATCCGTCCGGTTTTTCCACGCCAGTCATCAATGAATGGTTCTGTACATATTGGGAAGAATGGAGATTATTATCCTCCCTGAGTTCGCGGTCATCTTTGAACGGAGTCTCGCTCACTCGCTTGAGAGAAGGTATGATGTCTGTGACACCCGGGCGACCGGCTTCCAATGATGCATTATAGCCGTACCAGAACTCTCCGTCTGATTCCAGCGGAAGATATTCGTAAACGGTATTCAAGGCTGTACCGGTGGATGATTCGGAATTCATGTCCTGAAGTACGAATCCTTCGGGAGCCCAACTTCGCCGGGGAAGCGGAGCAGAGCGGTAGGATATGACCAACGAATCTCCGAAGCCGAGACCATCCCGAGGAGTTATTTTATAAAGGTTCCCCTGCACCTGCCTTATATCGGCATCCGAACCTTCAAGAACATCGAGGCCCGCAGGCATCTGAGAGAACCAGATTGTCCATTTTTCCGGCAACGATGCGGCATTATCGATTACTATTCTGTGGATACACTTACCGTCATTCTCCTCGCCTTCAATCCAACGGATTTCAGGACCGTTCCACGAGCAGGAGATCGTCAGAACGAATGTTCCAATTATCGAGAAGCATCCGCAGACTAACAAGTCAATGTGTTTAAAAATGTTCTTCATAATTCAACGGGCAAGTTCTTCCCTTGTATTCCCAACACATTCTATCAGAATGGACTGATCTCCACAAGCAAGACGGAACTCCCCTGGCTCAAGAACCCAGTTCAGACCATTGTCCACAAATGCAAGGTCGGAAGCCTTGAGTTCAAATGTGACGGTCGTGCTCTGACCCGGTTCGAGAGAAACTTTCGCATAGTCACGGAGCCGCCTCACATCCGGTGTCAATGAGGCGCACAAATCCGAGCAGAACAGCAACACGGCCTCTTTGCCGACCACTTTACCGGTGTTCCTGACATCCACGCTGACCTTCAGTACGTCGCCCGCATGAAATTTCTGTTTGTCTGCCGTGAGGTTGGAATATTCAAAAGTCGTGTAACTCAAACCAAATCCGAAAGGCCACTGGCTCTCGATATTAGCATTGTAGTCATAAAGACCATCCATCGTCGAACGGTTTTCACAGAGCTTGTAGTCGTAGGTATTGAGGCGGTTCACATATTTCGGATATGTGTAAGGCAGCTTCGCGCTGAAGTTCTCCTCACCGCAGAGAAGGGACGCAAGCGCGTCTCCTCCATAATTGCCTGGAAGAAGAACTGACACAACGGCATCTGCCATCGGTTCAATGTCGTTTATTATTCTCGGACGTCCTTCATTAAGAATCAGGACAAGAGGCTTTCCTGCTGTCGCAAGAGCCTTGACAAGTTCACTCTGGTTCAGAGAAATCGTAAGGTCATTGATGTTGCCTTTGGTCTCGCAATAGGAGTTTTCTCCTATTGCAGCGACAATCACATCAGCATCTGCAGCCGCACGGACAGCCTTTGCAAAATCACCCCTCGTCTCCTGACGGAAATCTCCGTATTCCGGATATTCAAGAACAGGAACATACTCCACTTTTCTGAATTTTGATGAAAGCGCCTCCCGAATCGTGTTGTATTTTCCGGTAAAATCCTGTCTTTCGGAGCAATCGCCCTGCCATGAATAGTTCCACCCGCCTCCGAGAGGGCGCATAGAATCAGCATTGGGGCCGACAAGGAGTATCCGGCTTTCCTTCGGAAGCGGAAGAATGGAATTTTCGTTTTTGAGAAGAACTTCACTCTCAAGCGCAGCACAGCGAGCCTTAGACACAAATTCATCGCAGCCGAGTTTTGCATAGTCCGAGCCGGATGAATATGGGTCGTCGAATAGTCCAAGACGAAATTTTACCCTCAAAATGCGTCGCACCGCATCGTCAATGCGAGCCATTGGGACAATTCCCTCCTCCGCAAGTTCCGCAAGGATATCGCAGACCTCCACGCTGTACGGTTCCATAATCATGTCCACCCCGGCATTAACCGACTGGGCAATGGCATCTTTGTAGGTCGCGGCAGTATGGTCACGATCATATAAGTTTTTGACATCTGCCCAGTCAGTCACAATCATCCCGTCCCAGTTCAACCCTTCCTTTAGCCAACCGGTGAGCAATTCGCGGTTTGAATGGAAAGGAATGCCGTCGTTACTGGTGGAACTCACCATAACAGTGAGCGCTCCGGCCTCAATGGCAGCCTTGAACGGAGGAAAGAACTTTTCCTTCATTTCACGAAGGCTTACCATCGAGGGCGTGCGGTCCTGGCCTGAAACTGAGGCTCCGTAAGCCATGTAGTGCTTCACGCTCACTGCAACATGTTCCCCGTCAATATGATTAGGCTCATTACCCTGAAATCCCATAGTCATTGCAGCGCCCATCCGGCTCTGTACAAGCGGGTCTTCCCCGAAACTTTCCCACATCCTTGGCCAGCATTGGTTTCTGCTGAGATCAAGGGTCGGAGTAAACACCCAAGGGACATTGCAGGCGCGAGTTTCATAGGCGCAAACCTCTCCCACATTGAAGGCGAGAGAATCGTTGAAAGATGCTGCAAGGCCTATTTCATGAGGAAAGAGAACTGAACCCACGGTATAGGATGCGCCATGAATCTGATCCAGGCCATAGAGGCACGGGATGCCGGTCTCATCCATGGAAATCTTCTGAATCTGCCCGATGAACTCCCTATAGGCAGCAGCAGAGTCTGCAGAGGTTCCCATAGTGTTGAGAATCGAGCCTATCTTGTACTTACGAAGAAGAGCCTCGCCATCGGCCGAGACTTTGTGAGTACCTTTCTCTATTATAAGCTCTGAGGTCAGCTGGGTCATCTGCCCGACCTTCTCCTCAAGAGTCATTGCAGAAAGTACTCCTTCCACCTGCGACTCTATTTCATTGTCGTACGGAATTGCGGGATTCGTGTTTTTGCCACCACAGGAGCAGAGCATGAAAAGCGTCAGCCCCAGAATTGTCGTTTGTATTTTTGTCATATCAAAATCAATATATGTCAGCACCGGCTCATCCTGAGTCTAGAGTCCGCGGAATCAGACACAGTTCAAGAAATCTTCACTTTTTTAAATCCGTCTGAACTGATGCTGAAAGACGAAATCCTGCCCGAGCTGAACGAAAGAGCTTGCGATGAAGAAAAGTTTATTGTCTTCACCCATTTTTCGGATTTGGATGTTGTATAAACCGTAACCTTGAGATAGTCGCCTTCAGCCAACTGCATAGGAACACATGCGAAAAACACATCGCGAAGAGCCTTCCCCTTAAGTTCATTGTTCACATCAAGATAAATATACTTTGTCGCATCCTTGTTAACATGAACCGTGTTCTCATCAAAATTGCGATAAATCTCCCCCGAAATGGGCTTGTTTGTCTCCAAAAGCACGCCGACTATTCCCCCCCCCTCTATTTTCGAATCATCGCTTTCTCCAGGAAAAGCCTCTTCCGGGAGTTCAAGTCTTGCGATTTTGCCGTATGCGGAAAGATGTGTAAAAGCCAGTGGGACATTCTCCGGATAATCCGTAAAATCTGCTCGTGCGACAAGCAGCTGCCCTTTCTCATCGCAAGTGCCCATATGCGGAATCTGATCGGCCGGAAGTATAGCATAAACAACCTTCTCACCGCCCTCATTTCCCATCCATTTCAACGCTCCAAGCGGGCTGAAGGCAAAGAAGGAATGTCTGTCCGACTCTTCCTTTGAAAATGATGCCGAGAATGAGGCTGTCAATCCGCCTTTGGACGGCACAGGGGTCACATACTGTGCGCCGTCAGTCCATCCCTGATCGCCGGTCTGCGAATTATAAAACAGCGCAACTTTCTGATTTTCCGTCCACAGCACAGGATAGTCTCCGTTGTCCGGAATTCCGAAAACAGTTTTAGTAACATGGCCAGACGCTGTAAAATCGACTGCAGCTAAATTCCTATTCACGACATCTGGCATAGATTCCTCGTTACAAGAAAAGACGAGCGTCAATGCCGTTGCGGCAAACGCGATATTCCTCATCAGATTATTCATAACGCATTAAAGATTAGAATTCTCCATAATTTTCTTCTTCTGCGTGATTGATGTAGGAGCCGCTGAATTTCTCCTCTCCGCTTGTCGCGAAGCCAAGTTCCGTGTAAACAGTCACCAATGTGACCGACGGAGTTTCATACTGTTTCATATTTGTCCTCAAATTAATTATATGATTATCTGTCGCATGTGACATCAGCGCTGATAGACACGCACATAGTCTATGATGTACTCTGCTGGGAATATGGAATCGTCAACCCCCATATATCCACCCCAACTGCCACCTACAGCTATGTTAAGCTTGATATTGAACGGCTTGTCGAACGGCCATGACTGCGGGTCTGAAGAGCCGTCGTTGCGGAACGTATAGTAAGGGATGCCGTCCACATAGGCCTGTATATACTCCGCGGTCCACTCCACGCCATAGGTATGCCACTCAGTCTCAGGCGACTCCAACTCCCGCGATGTGGTAAGAAGGTTCTTGCCTTCATCGGTCCTGTCCTTCTTGTTATGAAGAGAAAACCATACTATGCCCGGCTCGTAGCCGACATATTCCATGATGTCAATCTCACCGTCCAGAAGGTTGTCCGAAGTCCTCGCGGCCGGGAGCATCCAGAAAGCCGGCCAGGTTCCCCTGACTGCCGGAAGTTTGGCGCGCATCTCAATCTTCCCGTATGTCCAGGAACGCTTTGTAGTCAGCCTCGCGGAGATGTATTTCTTGCCGTCAAGAGGCGTATCAAGTTTGTATGCCGTCAGAATAAGGTTACCGTCCTTCACTTTGGAGACGACCTTGTCGTCATAGGACTTGTCAACATAGTACTGCTCCTCGTCGTTACCCCATCCGGTACCACCAGTCTCGAAAACCCAGCTGTCCGAAGGAAACGCCCACGGCTTTCCGTCGGCAGGCTCTTCATCGAACTCATCGGACCAGACAAGGCGGTATTCGCCTGTACCCTCAACTTCCTCGTCCGGAGCGTACCAGTCAGGTTTCTTGAAATATTCGGGGTCTTTTCTCATGCATCCTGTCAACGCCGCGCAGAGCACCGACAGGAGTACCATATATATCAAATATCTAGCTCTCATATCACATCACTATTTCTTCGGAACAAATATGAAATACCATGAGTCATCGGCGGTCTGAAGGCGAAGATAGAGACAGTCCGCCGTGAGTGCAAGAATCCGGTACTTACCTCCGAGGGCAGCCGGGACAGGAATCGCACTCGGGAAAGCCATCTCGGAGAAGCAGATGTAATTCACCCCGTTTTCCTCAACGATTTCCCAACTCTGACCTTCCGGTTGGCTGTATTCTATATCAGTGGCCTCACTTCCTTTATGCCCCATGGCCGGAAGCGCAGACTTGTCGCAATAGACATAGCCGTTGGAGCGAAGAATATACGCATGGTTGTCGAAGCGGAATTCGAGTTCATCGTCATACATCGAGTAGTTTTTCATCTCATACGGTTCAACAGGCCACCAGTTCGGTTCAAGAGCATCCTTATCTCCCTCGCCATAGTGTCCTTTGGTTGTTTGGTCCCAAATCCACACTTTCTGCGAGAGATCCTTATTAGTTGTCAAGTTCTTCTCCATTTCAGTCATAGACGGTGTATCAGGCTGTTCCGGTTTGCCCGGAGTGCTGCCGCCGGTCTGCGGCTGCGTACCTTTGAGCACAAAGCGGAAAAACCACGAGCCATAAGTGTCTGAACCCGTGTCGTATTTCAAGAAAAGAGTATCGTCAGAAAGTTCAAGCACCTCGTATGCACCGCCCATAGCGGAAGGACAGCAAGGATAGGACGGAAAGCCACCATCGGTAAAACTGAGCCACAGTTTCCCGTTTTCGTCTGCATACAGTCCCCATTTCTGCCCCTCCGGCTGGGTGTACTCGACATCTGTTCCACGATAACTGCCGCCCTCCGGGAAACCCTCCGGATCGATGAGCGTGAGCACAGTCCCGTCCGCATAAATTTTACCTTTCGTGTCGAGGACATATTCCCACGTGTCAGTCACAAAAGACAATTCATCGTCATACATTGCAAAATCCTTCATCTCCCATGCGGCGACAGGCCACCAGTCCGGAGCCTGAGCATCCCTCGCGCCTTCACCGAAATGGCCGTCCTCAGACCAATTCCACACCCAGACTTTCTGTTCCCCATCGCCAGTGAGTTTCTGGACGACAGGATCATTGTCTGTGACCATAAATGTGAACGGAACCGGTTCACCCATTCCGCCGCTACCATAAACCGTAAGCGTGCCATCATATTCTCCCTTCATGAAATAACGCAGCGTAAAGTCGCGGCTGCTGCTTTCCAAATAGCTGCCGTCGGGTTTTCTGATTTTCCAGAACGGAGAAACCTGTTCCTCGTCAAATGTAAATCTTATGATATTAGGGGAGTCAGTATCCGGTGTCACTGAATACTTCGGAGACTTACTGTCCGGAACTTTGCCCAATTCAAATGAAGGCCCGGAACATGCGGCTGCAAGAGCTGCCAATGCAAAGATTGTAAAAATTCTTTTCATAGTCTATGTGTTGTCAATATTGGTTTTGTTTCAACGTTCCCTGAGCCTGGTCGATTTCTGACTGCGGGATAGGCAGCCATTTCTTAGAATCGGTATAGCCTCTTTCGCCGAGAACCTGCCCGGCCTTGTCGAAACGCACGAGATCCCAGAACCTGTGCCCTTCCAACGCAAACTCGAGCCGGTTTTCAAGCAAAATGTTGTCAAGAGTGGCGGTGCGTTTCTTTGAGGCGAATGCTGCGTCCGTAACTTTCATTCCGAATGCGCGGGCCCGAACCTCATTCAGATAGGAATCGGCTTCAGCCTGCGGTCCACCGGTACGGAGAATAAGTTCAGAGGCGGCGAGAAGCGTCTCCGAGTAGCGCCATACCCTGTAGTTATTGCGAAAATTGAGTTCCGGCGCATTACCGTTATAACGGCTGTGGCCATCGGAGCGTCCGAGGTACTTGCGATTAAAATAGCCGGTGTCATCGTAACGCGGAGTGTATGTGGCTTCAGGATGGGCCTGCTGCCACTTGGGAAAGCAGAGTATGGTAGCGTCACGTCTAGTATCATCTGGATCAAACGCTTCATACAGAGACTTTTCAACCGGTTCGAATCCATAACCGCCGACATCGAACTCAGGCCCGGAATATCCGTTTATTCCTATGAGCGTCGGGAACACTGACCCACCGACCTTTGTGGGACTTTCCCACGTGCGCTCACTCGGAGAATCCGTGTAGTTGACTTCAAAAATCGACTCCTGACACCACTCTCCGGCATCTGTCCAAATGCTCGAGAAATCAGGACGCAGACTGTAAAGCTTAGAGCTTATTATCTCCCGCAAATCAGCAAGTACAGTCCCATACATAGTCTCGTCTTTCTGATACATGACCACATTGGCCCTGAGCATCTGAGCCGCAGCCCTGGTGAAGCGCCCATATTCTGAAGACTTCACCACTTTTGGAAGAGCGCTGCCTTCGAGTGCAGAATCAAGGTCTTTAAGCATCTCTGAATATACCCTGTCCGCATCATACTGCTCGATAATATAAGGACCGGAAGGATTCTTAGTGAAGTATGGAACATTTCCGAAAAGTTTCCAGAGCCAGCTGTAGTTCCATGCTCTGAGTGTCAATGCCTCAGCCCTGATACGGCTGCGCGATGCTGACGACATCCCGCTTGCTGTCCCGACATATTTCAGGACAAGATTGGCCCGATAGATCCCAGAATAGAATGTGACCCAAAGTGTCGAGGGCGTATAGTTCGGAGTCGCCGAAAAACTACGCATCAGATGAAGATACGGAATATCAGTCTCATTCGCGCCACCCACGCGGACATCGTCAGACATGACGTCAGAGACAAACTGCAGCGGAGCATAGCCTCCGAACACGAAATCCGGCCACTGCATCGGTGCGTATGCTGCCATAAGACCCTTCATCAGTTTTTCATAGTCATCGAAATATTCGTCTTCAGGAATTTCCGTTGTTGGCGTGACATTCAGGAAATCAGAAGAACATGATGCAGTAGCAAAGAGTCCGACAAGAGTTATTACTATGTATATCTTTTTCATTTTAAAGGTATTAAAGATCCACTTCATTTAGAAAGTCAACTGAGCTCCGACAGAAACTGTTCGCGGTGTCGGATAGACACCCCTGTCGACTCCGGTCGATGTACCGCCGGATGCTATCTCTGGGTCAAAGCCATCGTAACGGGTCAGTGTAAAGAGGTTCTCGACCCCGACATATAAGCGCAGCCTCTGGACGAAAATAGTCTTCATCCATTTCTCCGGCATCGTATAGCCTATCTGCAGATTGCGCAGACGCAGGAAAGAACCATCATGGACATAGAGGTCGGAAGACTGCCAGTTGACAGCATCCACTTTGCGGGATAGGCGCGGAATACGGTCGGAGGAATTTGGACCAGTCCAACGCGAAAGCATATAACGCGGCATATTAAGATACGGATAATCAGACCGATAGGATGCATCAAAAACGTCATTGCCTATTGAGGCATAAAGTAATGCGGAAAAGTCTATACCCTTCCATCCGATGCTGATGTTGGCTCCGAGAATCCAGTCTGGAGACCCCTTTCCTATCTTTGTACGATCCTCGTCATCAATGGTGCCGTCGCCATTCACGTCAACAAACCTGACATCACCTGGCTTCGCGTCCTTCTGAAGCATCTCCCCTGCCGAATTGACGTATGAGGCAACGTCTTCCGCAGTCTGGAATATCTCGGCGGTGCGCATCCCATAGAAAAAAGGGAACGGCTCTCCGTTCTCGGCCCTAGTGATGGTGCCTATATTTCCGAGCACAGTGTCATAATTCGCCCATCCATTCTGATTGCCAAGCCGTATGACGCGGTTTTTCACATAGGTTGCATTCCCGCCTATCTCGAAATTAAAGTCACCTTTGGCAAAACGATAACGCACGTCCATTTCCACTCCCGTGTTCTTCATGTCGCCTACATTTCCGTAAGGTCTTGAGTTTCCGATATATTGAGGAAGAGGAACAGTCATGAGCATTCCGTTTGTCCTCTTATTGAACCAGTCTATGGTAAATGTCAGAGAGTTGCCGAAGAATCCTGCATCCAGTCCGACATTGTACTGCTCCGACTGTTCCCATTTGAGCTGATCATTAGGATAGGCAACCGGTGTCACACCCGGCTTTATCACATTGAGTCCCTCGGGACCCAAAATGTATCCTACACCGGAAGTCACCGTTGAAATGTAGCGGAACGACCCTATGGATTCGTTTCCGTTGAGTCCCCAACTTCCGCGAAGTTTGAGCGCGGAAATCTGCGACGGACGGTTCTGCATAAACGGCTCGTTCGTGATGTTCCATCCGAGCGAAACAGAAGGGAATGTCGCCCATTTGTGCGATGGGCCGAAATTTGAAGATCCGTCACGGCGAAGCGTGAGTTCGGCCATATATCTCTCATCATAGTTGTAACTTACCCTCCCAAACCATGACAGAAGCCTATGGAAAGGAGACAGCGAGCCCCACGCGCTGCGGGAATTGGTGTCAGACTCGGTATTGTCTATCCACGGCTGTTTGGGGTTTCCGAGATCGTAGCTTGATCCTCCGATGCTCTGCGACTGCGAAGACGAGGCTGACTGCCCGAGAAGGATTGTGAGGTCATGTCGCTCTGCAATCCTGCAATTATACGAAAGTGTATTCTCCACCTGCCATGTAAAGAGCCGGTTCATGCTTGACCAGACGGAAGAACGGTCTATGTAGGTGTATCGCCCGAGCCAATAAGGCATCTGATAGCCGTCGTTGCCGCTAAAGATCAGTTCCACGCCATAAGAAGACTTGAATTTAAGGCCCTTATAGAGTTCTATCTCACCGAAAACATTGCCTACCAGTTTGTCCGCCTTCGACTTATCACCAGGAAGACTCAGGGACGCGAGAGGATTCACCATATTTCCAAAATCGTCTCCCGCAATGGCAAAGACATTTCCCTTGGAGTCCGTAACCGCATTAGGATGAGCGGCAAGGACAACCTGCGGATCATCGGCATAGACTTTCATTATCGGTGACATTGACACGGCACTTCCGAGTATGCTTCCCCGCTCACTGTTTTCGCCAATGCTCATCGAGGTCGTACGCGAGTAAGCCATATTTACTCCTCCACGGAAGTTGCGGAGCCAGTTGCGTTCCTGATGATCAAAAAAAGTGTAAGTGGTATTGGCGCGGGCACTGTAGCGGTCGTAGTTTGAGCGATTGAAATTTCCGCCTATGATGCCCTCGTTGTAGAGGTAGCCGAACGAGAGATAGTAGCTCAGTTTGTCATTGCCACCGCTGATGCTTGCCTGATGCTCTATGACAGGGGCATTATAGTTGAAAACCTCCTTCTGCCAATCTGTGCCTCGGCCAAATGACTTGGGGTCGTCATAGACAGGGGACATGCCGCTGTTCATATTCATTTCGTTCATCAGCACTGCATATTCTGTGGCATCGAGCACATCTTTGGTACGACACGGACTTTGCCAGCCATAGGAAAAAGAATAATCCACAGACAGACGATCTCTGCTGCCCTGACGAGTGGTCACAAGAATGACTCCGTTAGCACCACGGGCGCCATATATTGCAGCTGATGCAGCATCCTTGAGAATCTCGACGGACATGATGTCGGCAGGGTTGAGATAGTCTATGCTGCCGCTTACCGGCATACCATCCACGATGTAGAGAGGGTTGCTGTCATTGATTGTGCCTATGCCGCGTATGCGAACTTTTGTCCCTGAACCGGGCTGACCGGAGTTCTGTGTGATTGTGACACCCGACACCATGCCTTTCAGCAGATTGTCCACGCGGGTACCGGCTGTCTGCGTGAGCGCATCACCCTTCACGCTGCTGATGGCCGCAGTCACAACGCTCTTGCGCTGGATACCATAACCTACGACAACAACATCGTCAAGCATCTGAACATCCTCCTTGAGAACAATGGAAAGAGGCTCAGAAATATTTGCCGGCAAGAAAATATTCTCACTTCCGAATCCTATAAGAGAAATAGTCAGATGGTCAATGCCCTGAGGTATGGCAATTTCAAATTTTCCGTCAAGATCCGTCTCTTTGCCCAAAGACGGATTCTGAGGAAAGAATACGACAGCACCGACAAGTGGGCAGCCTGACTCATCCGTTACAAGGCCTCTGACCATACGCGTCCGTGGAGTCTTATCTTCAGAACGAAAAATGGAAATCTTGCGACCGTCTATCTGATGCCGTAAGCCAGTACCTTTCAGCATCTTTTCAATAACATGATCAAGTCTCTCATTTTCAGCGTCAACTGCCAGCCTTAAATCCTGTTTGACGTCATTGTCCCTGAGAATAAAGGAACATCCGCACTGTCGGCCGATTTCATCGAGCAGGACCGCAAGCGGCTGATTCTTCATGTGAATCGTCACATACATTTCATCTTCGGTCTGTGCACTTGCCTCCACGCTGGCAAATACAAGTGACAAGATCGCCGGAACAAACCATCTGAAAACATTCTTCAGACAAGGGATAATTTTCCTCATATATACTATAATTAGTTATCAGTCAATTATTTTAATACCCATTTCGGCTTCCAGATGCGATATAAACAACACCACCATTCATCGTCACAGAATATTTTTCATCTACATCCAAGTAGTCGAGTATTTCGTCAAGCGGAAGTCCGAGGTCGATGCTACCGGTAAAACGCTCTTCAGAAAGCCGAGCATCAAGCACTTCTATCTTCACGCCAAAATGTTTCTGAAGCCTTTCCAGTATGTCTGTAACAGGACTGTTCACAAAGGCCATCCTTCCGCGCACCCAATCCGAAACGAAGGGCCCTGACTGGGACTTCGCCAATTTTCCGGTACTTCTGTCAAGAACGGCACGCTGCCCGGGAGCAAGTACAAGGGAGTCCCCGTTTTCCGACATCACTTCGACTTTACCTTTGACAAGATCCACAAAAACGACATCCCTATTCTTTTCAGCGCATACATTAAACACAGTGCCGAGAACCTTGACCTTCAAGGCATCCATGCTGACAACGAACGGATGACTTTCATCACGCCGGACATCAAAAAAACCCTCTCCGCACAAGCTGATGTTCCTGTTTTTTCTTCCAAAGTCCTTTGTATATGAAAGCCTAGAACCCGAATTGAGCCAAACTGTCGAACTATCGGGAAGAGTCAAAAAAGTACGCGACCCCTCGGGAACAACGACTTCGCAGAGCATCTGGTCCTGCGCGTCCCCATTGCTCCAAATGGAAAATCCGATTCCAGACACAACCCCTATCAAAAGAGCTGCCGCCACATATAACCACCGTAGAACAGGAAACTTCTTGACAGAAGCCCTTTTCATACGACGATGCAGCAGATTCCAATTCCTCCCGCGTACCGCCTCAAAATGTGGCATAAGCGAACAAGCATATAGACGATTCAGTTCATCGAAACGCCTCGCATACCTTTCATCGGCATCAATCATATCAAGGAAAGTCCTCACCCTCACGCCACGTAGATTCCCGGCGAGATAGTCAATGACAAGGTCATCAAAATCCATGTTGTTCCCACACATTTTATCTTCATTATTTTTGATTGACATACACTAATACGCAAAAAGCTCCGGCTGTGTTTAGTCGGAGCGCAATTATTTGAAAAAAAATATTGTCTAATTGACAATGCCTCCAAAGATATAGGCAAAGAGGACAGCTATTCCGAGTTCGGTCCTGAGCCTGTCAAGAGCCGTCTTGAGTTGCACCCTTACAGTTGACTGGCTGATATGCATCCTTTCAGAGATTGCCTCGGTGGACTCGCCGTAGTAGAAATATCGTTCAAACACATAACGGCAGCGTTCCGGAAGACTGTCTGCAATCTTTCGGATTCTCTCTTCCGTTTCTTTCGCTGAAAGAGCCTCGAGCGGATGCTCATCACCGAGGCAACGCTGCTGTGCGAAAAGAAGAAGTTCTTTTTCATAGCTCTCTCTCAGACGCGCCTTCAGCATTTTGGAACGAAGATGGCTGACACAGGCATTGCGGACGCTGCCGACAAGATAGCCACGAATCGGAGCACGATACTGCCCACGATGATTCCAAATACTCATAAAGACATCACCTACAATTTCCTCCACAGCACAGGAATCCGGTACATACATGGCAGCCACAGAGCAGAGGTAGGACCAATATGAGTCGAACAAGCTTCTGAATGCCTGCTCGTCACCTTTATTGACACCGTCAATTAACTTCTGATCTACACTTATCATTTCACACTATGGGATTTCCGGACTGCTCAAGTTCGCGAAATGGCACTTAAGTTAAGACAAATTCTGATATAAAACAAGAGACCAACCCTTTTGGGTCAGCCTCCCGATTCCCTGAAGTCGTCTATCGACGGAGACCGAGGTCGGCTCCGGTTGCCGCAAATGTAATCGACATCTAAATCTTTGCAAGATTTACCATAACTACCGGCTTTTGTACGGTCCGGAGACATTCTTCACGGTCATCTTGCCGTCAGAGTCGGAAGTCGTCATCACGTAGTACTGGCTTCCGCCTTCACGCACACGGACCACGATATTGCCGTCATAGCCTTTCACCTTGGCAGCATCTGCGTCGGACACCTTTTTGTCCACGCCTGCAGGACGTTCGCCCCTGCAGAAGTTGGTTATGAACAAGTCCATTGTCGGAAGAGTCTTCCACATCTGGGACATGATGGAAGTACGCGGATGCACGTCCACCCATGAATTCACCACGATCACCTGAGGTGAAAGAATGGTAAGGGCCTCAGGGCTGTTGGTGGCTTCCGATCCATGATGGTCAGCCTTCATCACCTCCACTCTGCCTGCAGCCTTCGCACAAGGCAGTTCCGCATCTTTCCAGGAGAAGTTGGACCTGTTGTTGTACTGCAGGTCGCCTCCGGTGAAGAAATCGAAATTGCCATAGGAGATTTTCATCACGCAACTGCAGATATTCTCGGCAGGGCACTTGTCCGTACCGGCAATCTTCGCAGGATTTGCCACGACAATGTCCTTTTTCTCAGGGAAGGTCATCTTGGTTTCAGTACCGTTACCGGTCCAGATGTTTCCGTTCACGGCTATGTTGCGGACAGTTACCTTGTAATCGGAAGTCTTCGGGACAATCTGGTCAGTGACGCCGGCGCGGAACATTTCCGCCTTGACACCGGAGTTCTCAACATGCCATTTCACCGCATTGACATAATTCTTTACAGCAGCCTTGTTGCTCGAAAGCGTCTGCATATCAAACGGATAGTCATAGTCCGGCCAGCCTCTGTCGAGAACTGCGCCCACCTTGAAATTGTCGAGAATTTCAGGGATTCCGTTCAGTCTGTAGGTGGAGGAGTTGGACGATACCGGCAGCGACGAGTTCGAGTCTCCGAAATGGTCGTTGTGCAGATGGGTATTGACAATATAGTCTATGGTATTGTTTCCCGTCCACGCCATGCATTTCTTGAGATACATGCCGATCAGCTGTGAGCCGCGCGTGCCGGTCAGAGTCGGGTCCCACCTGCTGCGGATACCTGTGTTGGTAGTGCTTCCGTTGGAATTCGTCTTGACCAGGGAACTTGCAGCATCTACAAGGAGCTGGGTTCCGTCAGGCATTATCACGAAAACGCACTCGCCGGTCGTGGTATTGATGAAATGGATATCCATCTCACCTTTGGACCAGGCAGGAAGCACTTCGCCCACCTTGATTTCCGAAGTCGGACCGGACGGAACATTGCCTCCTCCCGGCTGGGGCTTGATTATGGGTGCAGTCTTGCTGTCGGAAGAGCAGGATACCAACATCATTGACACTGCTATTGCCGACAGGGCCGCATATTTTATCAACCTTTGCATACGATATGAAGATTAAGGAACATCTTGCCGCCTTCGATATTGACATAGAGGCGGATATAGTTGCCGAAATTCGGCTGGACCTTGACGATGTGCAGGCCTTCTCCCGTAAAAACGGACGGGGTGCTTCCGTCATCTGCCCAGTGCACTCCGTCCTGCGAAAGCTGGACCTGTGCCGTCAGCATAGGATTTCCTTCGATTTTCTCCACCATCACGAAGAATATCGCCTCATCTGCCCAACCGACTTCGTAAGGATGGGTTCCGAATGTGCCGGAGAAGTATTTTTTCACCTCGAGGTGAGAGTCATTGACCATTTTCATAATTTCGGCCTCCTATTCTTGTGAAACAACTACTGAATCGACATAGAAGAACACTCTTCTGTTGGTGTCGGTCCCGACCCAGAAAAGAGGATTGATGAGATTGTCAATGCGGTCGTAACCGTCACGTGCATCTGCCTTGGTGCCTCTCATATCCCAGATCTTGTCCTGACATTGGAATTCGACGTATTCGCGCAGTTTGGTGTCGATTTTCAGTCTCATATACTGCCAGTTGAGCTTGCAGTCAGTCTCATTGTAAATGAGTTTCTGACCACCGTCAGGCAGGTTCATGAAACCGTCATGGTCACCGTTGGGATAGCGTTTGCCGAACCACCACGGATCCACGCCTTTCTTGCACCAGTCCCCTTTCAAGCCATAGGCCCATTCTTCGTCAGTAACACCGTCGCGGGAATGCACATACTGCCATTTCTGGGTAAGTTTTCCGTCCACGGCGTTGAGATAACGCATTCCTACGAAATAGCGTTTCCCGTGTTCCTGTACGTCGAATCCCATTCCGAAATCTCTGATGGAGTTCTCATGGAGTCCAGGCTGAGGGCGGTCACCACCGTCCACCACGTCCTGTTCTGCCGTATAGGAGAACCAGCACTCGATCTGGAGGAACCTGTTTTCCGGCCTGTAGAACGAGAGTCTCTTGATGGCGTGGCCAAGTGAGCCTTCTGCAGGTTTTTCCACATATGGGGCAGCCACCGGGCGGGTCGAGAGTTTCAGACTGTATGTTCCGGACATTGCCCCGTGAGTTCCGGGATAACGATATGTCGCTGAGCTGAGCATTACCGGCGGCCACTGGTCTTTGCAGACCAGGGTTGCCGGAACGTCGAAGTCAGGATATTCAGTAAAATTGGGCATCAGCGTCATCCAGCCATTGAATCCGGTGTTGAAAACGTCATACGCCAGGATTCTTTCGAGCGGCTGGAATCTGCTTTTCAGAAGAATTTCATCTACACTCATTACTTTTTTTTCCTTAAATAATAATTCTAATAACCAGGATTCTGTTTGAGAATACCGTTCATAATCTGCACGTCATCATTCGGCAAAGGCCAGAGATAGACCTTCTCGTTGAACATGCGCTCGCCGTTCTGCACGATGAACTTGCCGTCCACCATCGCCTCGAATTCAGGGAAACCGTCCTCATCGAATGTCGGTGCCTGAGGCCAGAACCATTTTCCGTCAGCGAAACCGGCTTTGTTCGCAGCTGCATTTCTGGAGAAGCCGAACATGTTGTGGGAGAATGCATTCTTGAACTGACGCCAGCGGACGAGGTCGAAGTAGCGGAGATTCTCCCATGCCAGTTCCACTCTACGCTCTCTGCGGAGGACTTTCCTCAACTCAGCCTGGTCAGTCGTTGTAATCGCAGGATATGAACTTACATCGGTCAGTTTCACATCGTATGCGCGTGCACGTACAGCATTGATACAGTCGAGGACAGTGCCGTCGATCTTATTCAGTTCTATCTTGGCCTCGGCATACATCAGCAGGACGTCCGCGTAACGCATGAGGACTACAGGGTTGTCCTTGAAGCGGCTGCTTCTCCAGGAGTCACGCACGCCTTTTGCAAGGCAACATCCGTTATATGAGCAGTTTGCGGCATCACTGCCACCCTTGCTGTCCTTGTTGGTCACCATCTTGCCTGCTTCATAATCGTAAGTCTCCAGTTTGTCAGGAGCAGGATTCCACTCGATGTTACATACTTTTTCTCCCGGAGCCACGAAAGTCTGGCAGCAGCGTGGGTCTCTTCCGGCAAACGGGTTATGCGGGTCGAATCCGCTGCCCGGCTCGTCAATGGTCTTGCCGTTGGCCATTTCATACACTGCCAGGAGTTCCCATGAAGGCTGGGCATTATGGGTTCCGCCTGCTGAACGAGGAATGAACGAGCCGGCTGCAGGAGTCATAGGCTTGCCGTCCGCGTCGATTTCAAGTTCGTTTGAGTGAGGAATCGAGAAAATGGTCTCACAAGTCATGGATGTCTGCTGGAACAACTGGCCATAGCTGCCGCGTCCATAGCTGTCCTTCGCCGACGCATAGAACAGAGAGTACTTGTTCAGGTCCATACAAGCCTTTGCAGCCTCTGCAGCAGTCTGATAATCATACTGATACAATGCGATTCTCGCCTTGAATGCCAGTGCGCAGCCCTTGTCCACGCGGGTGCATCCTGCCGTGGCTGAATTATTGTCCACCGGAAGATGCTCTGCCGCGAAATCGTAATCTTCGTAAATCTGCTTGAGCACTTCTTTCTTGTCGGTCCGGCCCATCAGGAAGGCTTCTTCTGGAGTTATGTCCTTCAGGTAGAACGGCACGTCGCCCCACAACGTGATCAGCCGGGCATAGGCATATGCTCTGAAGAACCTGGCTTCAGCGCGGAGCTTGTTCAGGTCGTCCTCTGACATTTTTCCGGACATCTTGTCCAGCGCCTCGAGGATACGGTTCGCCCTGCTCACGTTCTTGTATGAATAGCTCCATGTCTTGGCCACATATATCTGACCTTTGCTGGTAGTAGCGTCGATGGTTCCGGCTGCTACAGGATATATGTTGTTGCGCTGGGCCCAGTCGTCGGTCTGACGGTCCATCGCCAGGTTATGTTCTATTATAAAGAAGGACTCTCTGTAAAAATCATTGAGAGAAATGCGAATCTCCTGCGGGGTGGAATACCAGTTCCCGCTTGAGGCTGAAGACAGCGGATTGAGATTCAGGTCAGCGCAGGAAACGACGGAAAGGGTTCCGAGCGCCGCAACGAATATATTTAATAACTTTTTCATACTTCATCAGAATTTAAGATCGAGACCGAATGTCCAGGTTCTTGCGATATAGGTAGATGCGCCGGCCTCCGGATCCCATCCCTTCAGGAAATGGTCGAAGCAGAACGGGTCATCCACATTGAAATAAACGCGGAGTCCTTTCAGATTCACCTTGCTGACAATGGCTTTCGGGAAAGTGTAGCCCAAGTTTATGTTCTTGATTCTCAGGAAAGCGCTGTTCATGAGCCACCAGTCGGACATCTTGTAGTTGTTGTATTCACCACCGGCGTAGGAGAGTCTCGGATAACGTGCCTTGAGGTTCTGTTCCTCAGTATTGTACACGCTCCAGTAGTTTCTGCTGCCATCCGAATTCATCATGACGGAAGGAACCGGGAGCCACTGGTTCTGGAACGCCCTTACCATATCCTCGGTCAGTCTGCTCATCTGCTTGCCGACTCCGTTGAACAATACGGAGAATGAGATGCCTTTCCATCCGAGGTTGATGTTGCCGCCATAGATGTAGTGCGGGAGTGAACTTCCGAGAATGGTCCTGTCGTGGGTTTCATTGACAATGCCGTCAGGTGTTCCTTCCGGTCCGCTGATATCCATATATTTGATGTCACCAGGTTTTGAAGCCACGAGCTGAGGACTGCCTGCAACATCATCTGCAGACTGGAACAAGCCGGCTGCCTTGAGACCATACCAAGACTTGTATTCTTCACCTTCAGTGATGATGGTGCCGCTGCCGAATACCTGCTTGCCGCCGAGATTTCCCATAATGGACTTGTAGTCAGAGACATTGACACTGATGCCGTAGTTGAAGTCGCCGATGGAGTCGCTCCAGCCGAGTTTGACTTCCCATCCGCGGGTATTCATTGTACCGGCATTGCGGTCAGGTGCAGAATATCCTGTGAATGAAGGGATTGCGACTGCGAGCAGCATATCTGTTGTCTTCTTGTAGTAATAGTCCGCAGTCAAGTCGAGACGGTTGCCGAGGAATGTGGCGTCGATACCGACATCCCAGCTCCAGGTCTTCTCCCAGTGGATATCCTGGTAAGCGTATTCTGTCTGCGCTCCGGACATCACGTAAGTAGGAGCATTGCCCTGAGTGTCATAGACCAATGCCTTGTTGAAGGAGATGTAGGTCTGGTACGGATAGTTGCCGATTCTCTCGTTTCCGAGGCTTCCCACTGATGCACGGAGTTTCAGATGGTCGAGCCAGCCGACATTGGCCATGAACTTCTCATTGGAAATCACCCAACCGAGAGATGCACTCGGGAAGAATCCCCATCTGTGGTCTTTGTGGAAACGTGAAGAAGCGTCGCCGCGGGCATTGAGCTGAAGATAGTAACGACCGTCATAGTTGTACATGATGCGGCCGAAGAATGACCTGTAGGCGTTCTGGTAAGAGCTTCCGCCCACTGTCAGGGAGTTCTTGTTGGCAAGGTCGAGGTACGGGAATGAAGCAATCTCCATATCGTTGGAACCGGCAGCAAGCGACTCGAACGTGTACATATAGTCCTCGTAGCCGGCCATGACATTCAGGTTATGCTTCTTAGCGATGGTCTTGTCGTAAGTCGCAATCACCTGAGTCTCATAGGTTTTGGACTCCGATCTCGCTTCAGTCAATGAATTGGTCTTGTAGCCTGAAACATATCCGAGGAGCAAGTCGGTATCATATGCGTCATAGACAGGTACGGCCTTGGCCATGTCCTTGGACTTCGCATATGTGAATGTCGGAGTGAAGTTGGCAGTGATGTCGAGTCCTTCTATCGGCTTGTAGCTGAGGGAAATCTTGGCAGTCGCCATAGAATTCTCGCTCTTCTTCTTGCCGCCTTCGCGCCATGCTGCCAGCGTATTGGAGAACGAGCCTTCCTTACCCGGAGCGATACGTCCGTCAGGATAAAGACCGGCATAGATTGAAGGATACATGTTGGCCGCCTTGATCGGGCTTCCAGAGTGAGGGTCCTTCTTTATGGCATGACGGAAAGAGAAGTCCAATGAACCGGACCACTTCTTGCTGAAGTTGATGGTATTGCGGGAACGCAGTGAGAAGCGCTCGTAGTTAAGACCTTTATAAAGGGCGTCAGTATTCTCGTAAGAAGCTGATGTACGGCTTTTTATGGTCTTGTTTCCGTAAGTCATCGTCACATTGTGCTTATGACGCATACTTGCCTTTTTCAATATGGCCGATTTCCAGTCATAGTTAGGGTAAGTAATCGGGTCATAGGCATTGTTCTGCATGTAATTGTCAATGTAATCCTTGGAATATGTATTGTATTCTCCGCCTTCTGGGTTGCCGGAATCATTCCAAGTATATTCATTGTATGTGTTCATATAGTCCAGGACACCTGTCATATATGAAGGCAGTTCGGTAGGAGTGATGGCTGACACCTCTCCGTTGTAGCCGATCTGCAGCTGGCCTTCGGATGCATCCTTGGTAGTGATGAGAATCACTCCGGATGCAGCTCTCGCACCGTAGATGGCAGCGGATGCGGCATCTTTCAGGACTGTGATCTGGCGCACGTCCTCAGTAGGGACCAGGTCCAGACTGCTGACAGCCATACCGTCCACGAGGATGAGCGGGCTGGAATCAGACATTGTGGTGATACCGCGGACTTTGATCGTGGCACTTGCTCCAGGCATACTGCTGGAACGGGTCACGCTCAGTCCAGGGACAACTCCCTGAAGTGACTGGGAGAGCTGGGAAGTACTCTGCTGGCCGATAATCCTGTCATTTACGACACCTACCGCACCGGTGAGGTCCTTCTTCTTTACGGAGCCGTAACCGATCACGACTGTTTCGTCCAGTTCGACTGCATCCGGGTTCATCACCACGTTGAACGGAGTGCGGCCGTTCCACACCTCCACTCTGGTGACAAAGCCCATGCACGTGAATTCTATCTTCTGGCCTTCTTTTACGTTTGGCAATGTATAGTTGCCGTCAATGTCGGTAGATGCCCACTTTCCATTGTCCTTGTTCAGAACCATGACTCCTGCAAGAGGACCGGAAGCATCAGTGACAGTTCCTTTCAGTTCGCTCTGAGCGAAAACCCCTACAGGGAGCAGCAATGCTGCCAGAAAGACTAATATCTTGGTTTTCATAATAATGTTATTCTTCGATTGTAAATGTAGCGTGCTCGTCGTATTCCTTCACCTGCGCACCGGTGTCAGGATTGTTAGGAGTCTGGCCTGAGAAACGGGACTGGCCGCTCGTGTGGGTCTGGTCGATGTACAGGCCCTGGAACTTGGCTCCGTCAAGCCCCAGATGACCGGCTTCCCTGAAACGGAAAGCGAATGTGGTCATGTCGGCTGCTGTGGTGAAGGTTCCTTCAACCGGAATATATGCTCCATTGTTTGAAGGATCGAGGAATGTAGCGGCTAAATTGTATTTTACGACTGCTGAGTATTCCACATCCTTACCTGAAAGTGCCTTGACAGCGGTTTCAGCAAAATCCTGAACCGGAGCGGTAGGCAGCCATTCTTCACCTGACTTGTATTCAGTCATCCATCTGGTAGAGCAGGCCGTACCCATCTTGGTGATGAAACGGAACTTGATCTTGGTACCGGCAGGAATGACTTTTCCGCCCATAGTAGCGGTCACGAGCCAGTAATCTCCAGGGATTGTTCCGGCGACATAAGGGTCTCCGCCGCCTTTGGCTCCGACACCACGTTTGCAGACAGCCTTGGACTTGCCGGCAGCAACAGAATATCCTGTCCTCTCCACAGCATAATATTCAAGTTTGCCTTCTCCTGTACTTGCAGCCACATATTTGCCGTTGGTTCCAGGGAATACAGACTGCTCCTCAGAATCGGCAAACGTCTTCTGAGTTTCGGAAAGCGACTCTTTGAAAGCCCAGTCAGCAAGGATGCCGACATACTTCTTCTGGTCGATCGCGAAAGTATATGTCTGGTCGCCCTTGATAGCGACATTGACATTGATCTTCCTGCCGCTGATGGTGCTGTTTTCAGGCAGGGTAACTGTCACATTGGTCACTCCCTTTCCTGACGCAGGAGAAATGACGACTCCCTTGTCCTCGCACTCGGCGGTCCACTCTCTTTCGTCCAGCACCGTGAACGTAGTGGTGTTCTCCGTGAACGGCAGCTCCACGAAATTAGGATTGATGCCCTTAGGAGCCACAGCCTTCTGGGTCAATGTCAATTTGAGCGGAGTGACACCATCTCCGATAAAGCGTACAGTGCCTGTCCTGACAACTGATTTTTCATTCGCGTCATACTTGATATGAAATGTAGTGGCATCGCCATCCACTTCAGTATCAGTAATTCGTGCCCAATAATTGCCTGCATCGTCGGTGCAGTCATTATTGACTCTGTAATACACGTTGGTGAACAGTTTCACGGTTGCAGTACCGCCATCTACCTCCAACGAAAGCGATTTTGTCTCGAGCGTCATATACGGATCAGACGCAGTCTGACAAGAAGCAAGCGCCACAATGGCAGTACTTGCCCACAACAGCTTGTTAAGATTCATAATTAGGGTTATTAGTAATTTATGTTCTTTGTTTGTTCCAGTGATTTCTCCACAGCATCACAATGTGCCAGATAATGCTGCAGGACGTCGTTCCATTTATAGTAATTGCCTTGTACCGGCGTGAGAGGAAGCGGCAAATCCTTCTCATTCAGCATCATGCGCACGAGAATTTCAGGATTTGCGGCACTTCTGTAGAAGACCATCTGCAGGTTTGTGCCCATCGGGATGTTCCAGTTCTGCCAATACCGGATGGCCTCTTCAGGACGCGAAGTAGATTTCCCCCAAGTCCCTGAACCGAGATTCGCCATCATTCCGAGCAAGGTACCGTCGTGTCCGAAGCTCAGGTCAATGCCGGTGCGGCCAAGGTCAATGTCGTTCTTCGCTTGTGTCAGCAGATGTTTCAATGTCCTGGCTGCCAGTCCTGAACCTCTTCCCTGCGTCACCGGTTCCGGACCTTTCTGCGCATAGTACTTATAGTTCTCGATCTGGGCCATCGAAAGGATTTCCTCTTCCGTGAAGACATCCCACAGAGGGACCTGTCTGTCAAGGCATTGCATCGTACCGGCCATCAGATAGAAGCGGAATTCCAGATCATGCGGGTCGTATTCCGCCGCGATTTTTTCCGGAGAGATGAACAGACGGGACATGAACGCATCCACATCCACGAGAGAGTCTCTGAAGTGCTCATACTTCTCACGCCAGAATCCTTTTCCGCTGATGATGTCGGCGTCGATTTTCAGACGTCCCGGACACACTGTGCCATAAGGATTGAGCTGCTGCAGGAAGGCTCTGGAGTTGTCCACTTCATTCCATTTCAGGTCCGGCCTGCGGGAAGTGATACCCTGCACGAGCCCCATCATCGTGGCTGTAGTGCGCAGGACATTGGTCGAGCGCGTCCTCATATACGGCTGTCCTTCAAACACTTCCGGATAATTGTCCACCATCCTCTCTCCGAGCGTCACTGACTGTCTCCATCCCAACTGGGTGAGGTCTGCTTCCCGGTATTCGATATTCTTGCGGAACGGCTTCAGGCGCTCATACACTGCCTTTCCGAGTCCGGTAAGATTGGACTGCGATTCGGCCAATGCCAATGAGCCGTAAACTGACGCATAGGTGATATTGTCATCCACCTGACGTGCTACGTGTCGGAAGAAGCCATTGATATAGAAAGGCTTGTATCCTTCCGGGGCTGCCGGGGCCTTCCTGTCCGAGAAGTCTTCCACGTAGTACACGCCTCCGGCCTTCTCTGGGCATTGACGCAGTTCTTCAACATATGTCTGAGGCTGCGGTTTCGGCTTAGGCAGCGACACCTTGTATATGCAAGGCTTGCGGTTTGTCTGCTTAGGATGGGTGTTTGTGTTCACGTACATCCAACCGTCCACGATGGCGATATCCTCCATTTCCACAGGAATCTGCTTCTGGAGCTCGTACCTTGCGGACATCGTCCTGGTATCGGTATCATAGACACGGATGCGGGAAGGGCGTGAGGCATCCCTTTCTCCCAGACCGAAACAGTAATATATCTTGCCGTCTTTTACGCAGCCCGCCTGGGTGAACCATGTATCGAACGGGAACAACACCTGGTCCTCTATGTCATTGAGATCTAGAGTGACGACCTTTCCTTCGGCCAGTGCCGGAACTCTGAATTTCGTGGCAACGTATTGATTCTCATAGGCATTGCGCGTCACCTTATGAATGGTCCTCTTACGTGCGGAGAATACCCAGAGGGAACTTCTGTCCCTGTCCACCATCCATGACGGGGCACCGAAAATGCCTGCATATCCTGCTCCTCTCCAGCCTACCGTGTCGAGTTTAACGGTCTGCACGATTTCGGAGGAGAACTTGCGGCCACGTCTTTTTATGCTTTCCACGAAGCAGGACATTTCTATCTCGCTGCCGACCTTGCCGTTGGTCACATAGAGCAGCGGGAAGGAGCCGCCCGGAGCTGTCTCGATGCCGAAGCTGGCATTGTTCGCGTGGTTGTCAGGTCTGGCTGAGGCCAGATCGAATTTCGCAACCGGCTCCCCCGATGCGGTACGGAAATCGAAAACTCTCACGTGCCCGCCGTCTTCTAAGGCGAACACATATCTGTCCCAGATTTCCAGACCCTGCTGCGCGTTCTCGCCACGTTCTTTTTCAATGAATACGGAACAATCCACGTTCTGTTCCGGTTCCACGTAAAGCTGGGCGGAAGATACTGCGGGGAAGGCCACGAGGGCAGCTATGTAAAGTACTGTCCTTTTCATCTTCATTTGCTTTCTACTGGTTTCTGTTTTCTGCTGTCAATGAGCCTGTAAACTACATAGACTGCTATAAGGGCGAATATCGAGAGCACGAATGACAATACGATATTCTTGACTGCCAATGTTTTAGGGTCGCCTGCCGCCAAAAGTCCCACCAGCAGCAGGGCTATCACGCCGAGTGTTATGCAGAAGCAGGAGATGGCCATGAATGAATAAGCCTTGACGCTTTTCTTCGCGTGCTCGTCCGGTTCCTTGTCGGCATCCGGGTCGGTGTATTCGCAGATCGCATCATATCCACGGTCTTCGAGTCCTTTGTACTTGGACCATACTTCCATGCAGGCCAATATGAGTACTGGAAGGACGCAACCGGAAATGGATTCTATCATGCTCTGGCTCAATATGGAAGCCGGCACGGTGAGCTTGGCTGTTATGCCGACTGCCCAAGTCAGAAGCATTGACCATATAAGCTGGCGGCCTGTGAGTCTCTTGGAGAAGAGTCCCCAGATGGACGGGATGTACAGTGGGCACATTATCATTGTCAGCAGTGTCACGACCACTTTTTCCGCGCCTCCGGCCAATGGAATCAGCATTGACAGTCCTATGATCACCAGTCCGAACACGATGGTGAAGATACGGCCTACTTTTATGAGCTGCTTTTCGTCTGCGTTCCTGTTTTTCTCGCTATGTTTCCAGATGTCGTATGTATAGACATTGGCATAGACGTTCAGGATGCCGGAAACGTTGCTGAGGGTAGCTGAAAGCATGGCTGCGAGCATCATGCCTAACATTCCGCTCATGAGCACCATCTTGCTCATATTGACGTAGGCGTGTTCTCCGTTGTATGTCATCGTGACTGCGTCTGCATCAAGCGCGAGGCCAGGCTCCATGACGCGGTAGATCATTGTCGGAAGGTACCAGATGAGCGGTGTGAGGAAATAGAGCAGGCCTATCAGATATGTGCTTTTCTTGGCGTCCTTGCGTGTAGGGACGCTGATGTACCGCTGCACGAACGGCCAGTCGCCTCCGATCATCGCCACGTTCAGAAAGAGCCAGAGCAGGAGCCAGGCCCATGTGTAAGTTTCCGATGTGCCGGAGAAAAAGCCAGGTATCTGAGCCGCGCTGTCAATGAAATTGCCAACTCCGCCTACTGCATTGAATGAAAGCGGTATCATGAACACGACTACCGCCAAGAGCACTCCGAACTGGATGACGTCGGTCATAAGTACGGCGAGAAAGCCGCCTACTACTGTGTAAATCAATGCGATGGCTCCGAGGATGAGCAATGCCCACCAGATGCTGAGGTAGCCGGCTGCCGTATCTCCTGCCATTCCTGTAGATGCGAAGATGCTTCCGTCAGGGACTTTGATGAGGGCGCACATCACCACAGCGACTGCATAAAGTGCTACTGCTGTATGTACGGCTCTCGCCACGATTCCGGAGATGGTATAGAAGCTTACGGAACTGTGGCCGAAACGGATTGTAAGGAATTCGCCCGGTGACTTGATCCTGAGGCTTCTCCATTTGCCTGATATCCAGCGTCCTACTATCAATGACGCGAAGCCGAGGCAGATGGCGACGACTACGGCGACGAGTCCGGATTTGTATGCGACTCCTCCCCATACGACGAATGTGCTGGCGGAGAATATGGTCATGTAGGAAGATATTCCGGAAAGCCACCAGGAAGAGTTTCTTCCCGCGATGAACATGTCTTCGGAACTCTTTATCTTTCTGGACATTACGATGCTCACGGCTATCAGTCCGAGGAAATAAAACAGTATAACTATATAGGGACTGTCGGGAAATGTTAATTTTTTTTCTAACGAATTGATTGCTAATGTGTTAAATATTTTGTATCTTTGATATG
>OGOZ01000409.1_pt1 | contig 29560 bp, 25 predicted proteins | sample 1552801 | NCBI WGS metagenome assembly OGOZ01 (sample SAMEA2580196, study PRJEB22360) | human gut metagenome | biome: human gut; feature: human-associated habitat; material: faeces | place: Denmark | collected 2008/2010 | reverse complement strand
GGAATCAGTCGGCTGCTTCGGTCAAAAAGAAAACATTAAACGACAATCCCTAACTAGCCCAAGCTCCATTCCCATTTAATTGGTACTGTCAGAACCTGATCATCCTCAAGGAGAAACTCCAGAAAATCTCGCGTCGGATAGTGGCTGACGCATTCTTCTCAAAAGAGACGTTCGTCAATCCTCTGTTCAAGGAAGGCTTTCACGTGATAAGCAGGCTCCGCAACGATGCAGTTCTGTTCTATCCGACACTTCAGGAGCCAACCGGAAAGAGAGGTCATCCGAAATGGTACGATGACAAGGTTGACTTCTCCAGTCTCGACCTCTCCAGATTCGAGGAGGCAGAGGTGGACAAAGGCCGCCTGTTCGGACTGAAAACTTATTCCAAGTCGCTCAAGCGCTGCATTAAGGTCGCCGTATGGTATCCTGATGAAGAGGATAGGACTAAGTGGCAAATTTACTTCAACTCTGCAACCGGCCCACAAGTTATTGACAAACTTTTCAAAGAACTGGTTTTATTTACTGACAGGGCCGCTTAGGACCTGAAAAAATTAACGAATTATTGTTATTAGATATGCAAATATATATAGATATAATTGGCCTATAAATCGCTATAAAATGCATAATATTATAACGCTATCAGAGGCCTTCGAGTAAGCCTTGTTGATACCTTTGCTCTGATTTTCGGAAGCGCAGATGACCAGCTTAAAGGTGAACGCCTCGTCCGAGAGAGACGCTATAGCTGATGACGCTTCTTGACCGTTTTCGATTGCCTATCATTGGCACTGTTCCAGATATTACTGATCGGCGATGTTGATCTTGACAATTTCCTTGATGTCGCTTTCTAAGATTCCGCTTTTGCGTCCGCCTAAGAATGTATGTTCGATGTCCTTTGGCTCTAATTTCTTGATTTACACATTTATATTCATATGTTGGCGACAAATTTATCGGGGATTAGGCAGATTCCGTCTAATGCACATTCTCAGTATTCTACCATTATATTGCCGAATATATCGCTATCTTTATGGTCAGATATGGTAACATAGTTCCGTGAATGCACTCGAGAGAGAACCTCCTGAAGTACGTTCGCGCATCAATCAAAGAAATCATCAATCAATTGAACTCTTATCACCATGACGAATAGCGATAGGTTAGACAAATCAGCCAAAGTTGCCAGTTTGTATGGGTTTTTTCAAGGCAACACTTTCCTTACATCCGGAAATGTTCAGCTTAAACCAAATTACTTCAAGGGCAAAGAGTCTCCTTGGTCGCTTGCGTTTGCGGGACATAGCGTCAAGGATGTTTTTAAGATTGATGACCCAGTGTTTTGTTCCAAGTACGTACAGGCGATTAGCGGCGATGGACAAGAAGCCAATAAAATGATGACTCTTCACTCTTCATCGCTTGCTTCTTTGCTTGTGTTCTATTCGGTCAGTAAAGACAATCCCATCTATGTGAAGGTAAATGACAAGGAGGAGAAGTTTACTGAGAGTCTCTTTGAAGTTAAGAATGAGGTATGTGAGGGTAGCGGCAATTTCTCTAATGTTGATGTCGTTCTTCGAGGAGATGAATGTGTTCTGTACCTTGAATCCAAGTTTTCGGAGTATCTGGGTAGTGGGCCTGTTGAAGTGAAGAAAGTCGATTATTACGATGTGATTTATGGAAGACTGACGGATACGCTCAAAAAGGCTGGAGTTCAATTATTGGCAAAAGACGGGAAACGTTTTCTGGAAAGAGAAGACGAAACTGCTTTCTATAATGAAGGCCTTAAACAGATGATATCTCACTATCTCGGCGTAACGACAGAGATCTGTACGGGGCGTCTTAAAACTGCTGAAAAGAAGATAGCTCTTGGTGAAGTCCTGTTTTATTTTGGAGATATGGTCCCTGTAAGTTCCAAGAAGTACGAGTCTTACGAAGCGGCATATGCTATTTTGAGGAAAGGTCTTGAGGATTGTGTGAAAGAAGATGATACCAACTTGATTATCAACGATCTTACCACATATCAGTCTATTCTTGGATTAGAGTCAAATCGTCAATTTCTAATGAATCTTCCTGAGAATATTCGTGAATTCTATCGTTTCAACGAATTAATATAGCAATACACGTTAGTCTGCCAGCGATGATTTTAAATGCGCAGATATGACACTTCATTGACATTACATGCCAATGAAGTCCTTGAATATGCGAATAATGCGCTTGCTCTGAATCTATGAGAGGCCTTCGTATGCGGAACCGCACGTACGGTGGTGAGAGAGGTCGGAAAACGAAAGTAAAAGTAGGAAGAAAGCTACTTCGTTTTCCTCCTACTCGATTGCGGAATCGTTGCCGACAGGTATATTGTTTCTGAAAAAAATCAGTATATTTGTTTCTGGAACTGCCCGAGAAAGTCCTTTTATGTTACAAGGAGAGAATCTCTGAGCATATATATTTTTTTTTATTTGACCTCCGCTCATTCACGGGCATGGCGACGATCTATGCGTCCCATGATGAATAGCTTGACGAGTCCCTGTTTGCTACGGATGTCCGTAAGGCCTCCGTGGCCATCGATTAAGAACGAGAGATGGGCAGGCAACTGCCCGGGCAGTTCTTTTTTTAGAACAATGCAAATGTCGTCATTTGAAAACCTGGCCGCATACGCGACAGAAGATAGAATCATTCGTTTGATTGCCAAAGAACGGGGCAAATACACTGCCAAGAATGGAGGTCCCTCCAACCCGTTCAAGAATGACACACTCTTCAATCAGATCAGGTCAATGTGCCCTCCACACAGCTTATGGCACAATCCTGGCCGTGGCAAACTCCCCAAGAAAGCGACTCATGGACTTGCCAGATGGACATCAAGGAAGAAGCGCGCATCCGTGCGGGTATGTCAGGCAATCAAAAAGTACATGGCGTCAATGCCGGAAGCGGATTGGGTGGTAAATCTTCAGGCGTTTGTCCGCTCCGTACAAGATTGCTTTGCCCATCCGGAAAATATAACGCTGGAGTCGCCGCAGATACTTGCAAAGTTCAAAGAGCAGGATCCGGAAACAGAAGCCTTCATCTACCGTCCGATATGCAAATATTCAGACCTCAGGACGAAGATTGTCTTGGCATTGACCTATCACTATATCTTGGACAAGTTCGATAGATATTTTCATGACAATATGCTGTTCATGCGTGCGACACAGCGTGTCAGTGACAATGAATATAAAGTTCCTGATTTCATGGATGCCATTGATCTGGTGTCCGACTATCGGAAGCGGAACAATGACTGTCAAATCTACGTGGGGGAGTGTGATATCCAGAAATTCTATGATATCCTGAATCACGACGTCATACTTGAATGTTTTGAGGACCTGTTCGAAGAGGCAAAGAAGAGAACCGGAGCTGCCGATTCTGATTTCGATGCGCTGCGCAGTATTATCCGCAAGTATCTGGCTTCCTACAACTATCCCGACCACGTGCTGATGAAAAATGATGACGCGCAATTCTGGGCAAGAGAGACTGCACGTCGGAAAACTGATGCGACACCTGACCCGGTCTGTCGCTTCAAATGGGTAAGCGAAAAAGAATTCATCTCTACGGGCTGTTATAAAAAGGACGATTTCGAAGCTGCAAAGACTTCCGGAAAACTGGGAATCCCTCAGGGCGGCGCCCATTCCGGAATCATTGTCAATGTCGTTATGCGCGTGGTGGACAGGCCGATCGTCTCACCCGTAGATAAACAGCGCCTTTTTATTCGGTATTGTGATGATATCCTTCTGCTGCATACTGACAGGAATCAATGCGCCAGGTACCTGGAAGCATATTATAAAGGCTTGATTGACTGTAAGTTGGTTCCGCATCTCCGAAAAAATGTGTCCGAATGCAAGAATGGCGTCAAAACACGTTCAGATTTCTGGAGGCAGAAGTCAAAGAATGTTTATTTGTGGGGAAAAGGGGGAGGAGATGCTTCAGAATGGATAGCATTCGTAGGGTATGAGATGCGTAGAAAAGGAGAAATCCGCATAAGGAAAGATAAAATAGATGCAGAATTCAAGCGCATTGCCAGACGTTATTACAATATCATATGTTCAAAGGCTGTTACATCCGGCGAACCACTCTCCGTGGAACAGCAGGATAAACTGATGGCCCGCATGGATACTCTCGCAGACCATATGCGCGATTATGAAAAGGCTGGCAACAATGTCTTTACCCGTTCGCAGGCCCGTCGTCTGGACAAGTACCTGTACCGCAAGTCGCGCCAGGCTGCCGGTAAAATCGGCATTAATGATCCCGATCTGCGCAAATCAGCTGCCCGCAACCGTGTCACCTATCTCGAAAAAGTGAAAGAATCTTGACAGCCAGTGTTCCGTCATTTCACAGATATTCCGCGAAATTTTATAACTTTGGCGCGTCATAACTGTAAAACTATAGATTTTTTTATGAAACGAACACGGATTTGCCGTTTCTTGGCAGTCCTGACGATGATTTCGTCAAACCATTTTTCTGCGTTTTCAGCAGGACTTTCAGACTCATTCAAAAAGAACATTGTACTGGATTCAGTATCGGTCACAGGGGCGAGAGTGCCTATGGCATTGGGCAAGAGCACACGAATCGTGACATTGCTGGACAGCACGGCGGTAGCGTCCCTGCCGGTGGTAAGTGTCAATGACGTGCTCAAATATGTGGCAGGCATCGACGTGCGGCAGCGGGGCGACATGGGCGCACAGACGGATATTTCCATGCGCGGCGGTACGAGCGACCAGGTGGCCGTCTTCCTTAACGGCATCAATATCTGCGACCCGCAGACAGGCCACAATGCAGTAGATTTCCCTTTTGATGTCAATGACATTGACCATATCGAGGTCCTTTCCGGGCCGGCAGGCGTGGCTTACGGTTCGTCTTCCCTTGTCGGGGCCATCAACATTGTTACGAAAAAGCCTGTGGGAAAGGAAGTTGCGGCGCATGTCGAAGTCGGCTCCTATGGCTATTTCAATGGCGGAGTGCGACTGGGCATCGTCACAGGAAAAGTTTCAAACCAGATTTCAGCAAGCTATCTGCGCTCAGACGGTTTCAGCCGCAATGCTGATGGGGGCCTGAATACCGACTATGAGACGGTCAAGGCTTATTATCAGGGCGGTTTCACTTCTGCAAAGGCGGATGTGGACTGGTTTACCGGCATAAGTCTGCGCAATTTCGGCTCCAATACATTCTACAGCGCCAAGTTCGACAACCAGTTCGAGCATACGTTCAAGTCTTTTGTTGCTGTCAAGGCCCAGACAAAGGGTTTTGTGAAACTCAGGCCTGAATTCTACTGGAACCGTGGTCAGGACAGGTTCGAACTTGTACGCGGCGATGAATCCAAAGTTCCGTTCAACTATCACCGTACCAGTGTTTTAGGTGGCGGATTGACGGCCTGGATAGAGACCGTGGCGGGCAAGACCGCGCTCGGTGCAGATGTCCGAGATGAAGACATTGTCAGTACCAATCTTGGTGAGGATCTCGAGTCTGTCAAGAAAGTAGGGAAGGCCGAGTACAAAAAAGGGCTCAGGCGCACGAATTACAGTATCTATCTCGAACACAGTTACGAATACCGCAATCTGGCGGCTACGGCAGGTGTGGCGGCGGTGAAGAATACCGGAAATGACGAGCCTTTCAAGTTCTATCCGGGAGTGAATCTGAGTTACCGCTTTTTGGGCGACTGGAAGGTGTATGCATCGTATAACTCTTCATTGAGAATGCCTACTTTTACGGAATTGTATTATTCCGTGGGCGGACATCAGGCCGACAAGAATCTGATGGCAGAGAAAATGCAGTCTGTGGAAGGCGGTCTGAAATTCTCGAAGCCGTGGCTAAATGCCGTTCTGACAGTGTATTACAATATGGGACGCAATATGATTGACTGGACCAAGGACTTGTCGGAAGGGGCCAATGCAGAGTGGCGTTCTGGCAATTATACCAGGGTCAATGCCTTCGGTCAGGAGCTTTCCGCACGGGTGGATTTCCCGGCTTTGCTTGTCCGTGATGATTTCTTCCTGAGAAATCTGGATGTCGCGTTCAGCCACATTGACCAGGACAAGAAACTTGGAGCGGATGTGCAGTCAAAATATGCATTGGAATACCTTAAATATAAGGTGGTGGTGAAGGCCGGTTTCCATATCTGGAAGGGCTTGTGCGCTGATGCTTCGTGGAGATGGCAGGACAGGGAAGGCAATTATGAACTCTTCGAGAACAAGGTCTCCAAGGGAATGGTGCCATATCGTCCATATTCATTGGTCGATGCACGTGTGTCATGGAGCCAGGTGCGTCGCGGAATTTCCTATAATATATACGCTGAGGTGAACAATGTGCTGAACCACAAGTATTTCGACTATGGCAATGTGCCTCAGCCGGGTATAATTGCCAAGGCTGGACTTGTAGTGGGCTTCGGCCGCAGATAATGAACGAAATGGAACTGACTATTCCTACTCCGCGGGGAGATATCTTCGCCATATATACAGAGGGAGACGCTTCTGAATCAATGTGCCCTGATGACGACTCCGGGCGTGGACCGAAGCCGTTGGTGATACTGTGCCACGGACTGATGATGAACTGCAGGCAGAATCCGATTATGGGTTTTGCCTCCAGTCTCAACAAGGCCGGATATGATACGCTGCGTTTCGATTTCCGTGGAAGCGGACTCAGCAGCGGCGATATCACTGAAATGACTCCGCTTACGGAGGTGGATGACTTGAAGGATGTTGTCGCACACTACAAGGACAGACGTATCGTGCTCTGCGGCCATTCGTTGGGCGGTCTGGTTTCATTGATGACAGCTGCCGAAGACCCGTCGATTTCAGCATTGGTCCTGTTGGCTCCGGCAGTGAACATTGAACTGGATTCCAGGGCCGGGCGTGTCGCCATCGAGACTTTCGATCCGGTCAATATTCCTGAATTTGTGGAAGTCTGGGGCTCAAGGCTTTCGCGGTCTTACTTCACCACAGCGCAGAATTTGGGGATATTTGAAAGAATATCCAAATACAAGGGGCCTGTCTGTGTCCTGATGGGCGAAAGGGACAGGATCGTGGAACTGAATCTTTCCGAAAAACTGCAGGAGGCATTGCCGCAGGCTCAAATTCATGTCATTCCTCATGCCGACCATCTGTTTTCCAGAGGAATCCGTCTGAAGGCTGCCGCTGTTGCTGTGGATTTCCTTCGCAATATTTAAGGGCCCACTTATACGTTTTAGGCGGAAAATAGTTAAATTAGCAGTTTGTCAGCGGTGTGCTGGCAAGACCTGTTATTAATAATCAAGATATGGTAAGATTTGTCCAGGAGCCGGCAAGAGACATTCCGGTGAAAGATGAGGTAGATATTCTGGTTGTCGGCGGAGGCCCTTCCGGAATTATGGCAGCAGGGGCTGCTGCCGGTAAAGGGTTGAAAGTCATGCTTATAGAAAGCAGGGGATATGTAGGTGGCAATCTCACCATCGGTCTCCCGATTCTGGGTTTCCTCGGAAGGAAGGGAAATCAGGTAGTCGAAGGCCTGCCGCAGATGCTTATCGACAGATTGCGCGCGAAGGGCAAGGCGTCTGAACATAAGCCTTGCAAGAATCACGTCAGTCTGACCATCATTGACTCGGAAGAGGTAAAGGATGTGGCTCTCGGAATGCTCGAGGAAGTAGGCGTGAAAATTCTGTTCTACGTTTTCTGCTCAGATGTCATCAAGGAGGGCAATGAGGTGAAGGGCGTGATAGTCGAGAGCAAGGAAGGCCGTGAAGCGATTCTTGCGAAAACCGTCATTGACTGTACAGGTGACGCAGATGTGGCTTACCGTGCAGGCGTAGAATGTCACAAAGGCGACAAGGACGGCGGAATGCAGCCTCCTACACTCATGTTCTGCATGAGAGGTGTCAATGTCCCTGAACTCCGTGATGCCATCGTGAACCACCACGAGGAGTATGATATGGACGTGATGCCGCCTGAGCAGTTCAAGGAAGGGCCGTTCATCGTGGTCGGTTTCAGAAACAAGATCAATGAAGCCCGCGAAAAGGGTTATTCGATTCCTGTGGCGAGGACCATCCTCATTACCGGACTTGCGGATGATGAGATCTGGGTCAATATGTCCAGAGTCTGCGGAGTGGACTCCACGAAACCGGAAAGCTACACCAACGGTGAAATCACTGCTCGTACGCAGAATGATGAAATCGAAAGATATCTGCGTGACTTCATACCGGGATTCGAACATGCCTGGAGAGACAAGGTCGCATCATTTATGGGAATACGCGAAAGCCGTGTGATAAAAGGCAAATATGTGCTGACTGCGGATGATATCCTTTCCTGCCGCAAATTCGAGGACTCGATAGGTGTGGCAAGTTATCCTGTGGATATCCATCACAGCCACGGAGACGACTGCACTATGATGTGGTGCCCGGACTGTTACGACCTCCCGTATCGTATGCTCGTGCCGGAAAATGTTGAGAATCTGCTTGTTGCGGGCCGTTGTGCATCGATGACGCATGAGGCTATGGCTTCAGCCCGCGTGATGTCCACCTGTATGGTGATGGGCGAGGGCGCAGGAAGAGCTGCCAGAATCGCAATTGAGGAAGGTGTGCCTGTTTCCAAGGTCAATGTGGAAGAAGTCCGGAAGGACCTGCGCGAAAGCGGAGCGTATCTCAGAGACTAATAGGCAATCACACATCTTTAATACACTGAACCGACGTGAAAACATTGAAATACATACTTTCCGCTGCATTGGCATTGACAATGACAGTAGCGGCGACAGCCAAGATAGTGCGTGCTCCTCAGGAAAAAGGCACGCACAGGGTCTTGACCTGCAATATCAGAATTACCGGACTCAGTGAGGACGAAAATACTCCGGGCCAATGGGAAAACAGGAAGGAGGTCTGCAGGGACGTGATTCTTTCGCAGAAACCGGACATCATCTGCATGCAGGAGGTGATCTATGAGTCATATGCATATATGAAGAAGGAGCTCAAGGGCTATACTTCATTCGGTTTTACCGGGCCGGAGATGGATCCGTACACTGAAGGGTATCATTTCATCGGCAAGAATGTGATTTTCTTCAGGACTTCGAGGTATGAAATGACCGGTTCCGGCTGCTATTGGCTTTCTGAAGATCCGCTTATCGGTGGCAGCCTTTCATGGAACACGACTCGTGCGAGACATTGTAACTGGCTGAGACTCAGAGATAAGAAAACAGGAGAGGAGTTCCGCATTATGGATATCCATCTGGACCACAAGACTGAGCTGGCACGTCAGGAACAGACCAAGCTGACTATTCGCGAGACCTCGCAGTATGCGGAAGATTTTCCGCAGATCCTGTGCGGTGATTTCAATTCCGGACCGAAGAAGGCGGCAGCAGGATTTTTGCGTGAGGCCGGATGGAAAGACGCTTATGAGACGCTCGGCATCCCTGAACGGAATTCGTTCCATGGGTTCAAGGGCGAGAATTATAAGAAACCGAAGCCGAGAATCGACTTCATCTTCATGCGCGGTGCTGTGCAGCCTGTGTATTGCAAGATGCTGACGGATACTGTCAATGGCATTCTACCGAGTGACCATTATTTCATTGTGGCGGATTTGAAGATAGGAAATAACGACTAAATTTTCGATATATGACATCAGACCAGGCCGGAATCAGGCAATACATTGAGGAAAACAAGGACAGGTTCTTCGAGGAACTGTTCTCGCTTATGAGAATACCTTCGGTCAGCGCGAAGCCGGAGAACAAACAGGACATGTGGAAGTGTGCGGAACGTTATGCAGAACTTCTCAGGGAGGCCGGTGCAGATGAGGCCGGTGTGTTCCCGTCAGAGGGGAATCCTGTAGTCTTCGGCCAGAAAATTATTGACCCGACATATAAGACGGCATTGGTTTACGGTCATTATGACGTGCAGCCGGCAGAACCGCTCGAAAAATGGAATTCGGATCCTTTCGAGCCGGAAATACACGACGGAGCCATCTGGGGACGCGGTGCCAATGATGACAAGGGCCAGACTTTTATGCACGTGAAGGCTTTCGAGTACCTTGAAAGGAACGGACTGCTCAAACACAATGTGAAATTCATCTTCGAAGGTGAGGAGGAAGTCGGCAGCAAGAATCTTCCGGCCTGGGTCGAAGCTAACAAGGAAAGGCTTGCCTGCGACGTGATTCTCGTTTCGGACACGACAATGTTGTCCGACAAGGTGCCTTCCATCAACTGCGGAATGCGCGGCGTGACTTATCTTCAGGTCAATGTCAAGGGACCTGACAAGGACTTGCATTCAGGACATTACGGAGGGGCTGTGGCCAATCCGATAAATACCCTGTGTGATATGATTTCGTCATTGATAGACAAGGACGGAAGGGTCACCATTCCGGGGTTCTATGACGATGTGGAGGAACTTTCTGCTGAGGACAGGGCTTCACTCGCACGTGCGCCGTTCGATATGGAAGAATATAAGGAGAGCATCGGCATCAAGGAAGTCAAGGGCGAAAAGGGCTACACTACGCTTGAGCGTACTGCGATCAGACCTTGTCTGGATGTATGCGGAATCTGGGGCGGCTACACCGGAGTAGGCAGCAAGACGGTGCTTCCGTCAGAGGCTCATGCCAAAATCTCCATGCGCATCGTGCCGAACCAGAAGGCTGACAAGATCATTGACCTGGCTGCAAAGCATATCCTCGCGATAGCGCCTCCTTATGTCGAGGTCAGCGTCGAGAAGATGGAGGCGGGCAACGGATTCCTGATTCCGATCACTTCTCCGGCTTACAAGGCAGCATCCCGTGCGATGACGGAAGTCTATGGTATTGAGCCTGTTCCAAGTCGTGGCGGCGGCAGTATCTGTGTGCTTGCGGACATGAGGAACATTCTCGGTGCGGACCCTCTGCTGATGGGCTTCGGTCTGGAGCGTGACACCATCCACTCTCCGAACGAGAGTTATCTGCTCCGTCAGTTCTATGCAGGAATTGAGTCTATAACCCTGTTTTACGAATATTGGAAATAATCATAATAAACTAATAATGAACGAATTGAATACCATACTGGAGAATTTCGCGATTGAGGGCGAAATCAGTGAAATCAAGCCTCTCGGCAACGGACTTATCAATGACACTTACAAGGTGACCACAGCCGGCGATGCGCCTGACTATGTGCTGCAGCGGATCAACAATGCCATCTTCCAGGATGTGGACATGCTTCAGAACAATATCGAGGCTGTAACTTCCCACATCCGCAAGAAACTTGTCGAGGCAGGGGAAAATGACATTGACCGTAAAGTGCTGAGATTTATTCCGTTGAAGGACTCGGCCAAGACTTATCTTGAGGTGGACGGAAAGTTCTGGAGAGTGTCTGTTTTCATTCCTGACGCCTACACTTACGAGACTGTTAATCCGGAGTATTCTTACTGTGCCGGCAAGGCTTTCGGTAATTTCGAATCAATGCTTTCTGACATCGACACCGAGCTCGGCGAGACAATTCCTGATTTCCATAATATGGAACTCCGTATGGCTCAGCTTATCGACGCCGTGGAAAATGACTGCCGCTGCAGGATTGACGAACCGGAAGATGGCGACGGAAGGGAGCCGATTGCCGATGACCCTGACCACAGTGACGAGGTCGTGGCAATGCTGGATGACATCGACGAGCACAGTGAAGAGATGTGCAAGGCGGAGCGTATGTATCGCGACGGGCAGCTGCCTAAACGTATCTGCCACTGCGATACCAAGGTCAATAACATGATGTTCGACAAGGATGGCAACGTCTTGTGTGTCATCGACTTGGATACTGTGATGCCGAGCTTTGTGTTCTCGGATTTCGGTGATTTCCTGCGCACTGCGGCCAATACCGCGCCTGAGGATGAGCCGGATACTTCCAAGATCAGTTTCAATATGGATATCTTCAAGGCGTTCGCACGTGGATATATCGAGTCCACCAAAGGCTTCCTGACTGACGTGGAGAAGGAGAATCTGCCTTATGCTGCATGTATGTTCCCGTTTATGCAGGCTGTGAGGTTCCTCGCTGACTATCTTAACGGCGACACCTATTTCAAGACCAAGTACATCGACCATAACTTTGTCCGCGCGCGTGCCCAGATGGCTCTGTTCCACAGCGCAATGGATCATCGTCAGGAGATGACCGACTTCATCAACAGCCTTTAATATTTTCTAAGAGGGTGACCCGGATTTTTTGGGACACCCTCCTTCGTATATCCTGTTTTTAAGAATGCGACTACAGAGTGTATGAAATGCTCAGATAACATAATTGTCAGAAAAACTGAATTAAATGACATCGAGCATTTGAAAGATATATTCGCCCGCGCAAGGTCTTTTATGGAAATGACCGGCAATCCCGACCAGTGGGGAGACGGCTACCCGAGTGAAGAGCTCATTTTGGATGATATCAGCAGTGGTGACAGCTACGTCTGCGTCTCGGAAGGACGTGTTGTCGCAACTTTCGTCCTGCGCGGCGGTGATGACCCGACCTATGCGCAAATATATGAAGGCCAATGGCTTGACTCTGCGCCATACGCTACTATCCACCGGATTGCATCATCCGGGGAGGTAAAGCGCATCTTTCACATTGCTCTTCACTTTGCATTGACCCGCTACGACAGCATCCGTATCGACACCCACAGCGCGAACAAAGTCATGCAGGCGGCCATCCTCAAGGAAAGATTCCGCTACTGTGGTGTCATCCGCTGCTGGAACGGCACAGAACGTCTTGCCTATCAGTATATTAAGTAATTGTGGATTGTCCTGAATATGTCCGGGATGATCAGAATCGGTGACGTGAAGAGAAGGATGATTCCCCAATCCTGGAGAGACAGAGCTTCAACATTGAATGCAGGGCCGCAGAAATTCACGATAATGAACTGGCCGGCGAGAATTACGAAAGCGATGATGACAAATCCGCGTCCGATGGCTTTCTTTCCTTCCTTCGGGTTCTTGAACAGCATGACCAGGTCGCCCAGCAGACTTCTGCCAGTCCTGAAGAACCTTGCATTGAACAGATTCCAGAACTGCAGCACAACGAAAATTGAGAAGAAGATGCCTTTCTCGTAAGTGGTCAGGACATTGTCCGCAGTGTGGCCGGACAGGAATTCCGTGAAGAATGACTTCATTGCTTCTTTAGTGAAAAGGCCGCTCATGCTGGTAATGTCCAGATGCCAGAGGACCTGCCACAGAAGAGCCAGGTATATGAAGAAGCAGATGCTCACGGAGAATATCGACTTGGCCATCTTTCTGTCGATTATATGGCTCTTTGGACTACGTGGCTTCTCGTTCATCACTTTAGGATCGGCAGGCAACGAAGACAGAGCCATGGCCGCGAATGTATCCATAATCAGATTCACCCAAAGCATCTGTGTGACTGTCAGCGGGGATTCCATTCCGATGAATGAACCCAAAAGCACCACAAGGCAGGCACATACGTTGATTGTCATCTGGAAGAGAATGAACCTCTTGATATTCAGATAGATGGAACGTCCCCAGAGGATGCCCGTATTGATGCTTGAGAACGAATTGTCGATTATGGTGATGTCGCTTGCCTCTTTTGCCCTTGCCGTGCCGTCTCCCATTGACAAACCGACCTGAGCCTTTTTGAGTGCAGGAGCGTCATTGGTCCCGTCTCCTGTTACAGCGACCACTTCGCCCATCCTTTGCAGCAGGGTGACAAGCCTGGCTTTGTCTTCCGGCTTGGCTCTGGACAATATCTTAAGGCGCGGAATGATCTTCATGGCCTGTTCATCCGACATCTCCTCAAAGGATTGGCCGCTCAATGTCAGGTCCTCTCCACCATCATTGATGATGCCCAATTCACGTCCTATCTCATTGGCCGTCACTGCCACGTCGCCGGTAACCATTATTACCCGAACACCGGCTTTCCCCTGACACATATCTATGGCGTCTTTCACATCAGGACGAACAGGATCGGCTATCCCGACCATTCCGACGAATGTGAGATCGCCTTCATTTCCGTCAGGGTCAATGTATTGTGCGGCAAATGCGAGCGTTCTCATCGCTTTGCTTTGCCACCCGTTCAGCGTGTCCTTGATATTTTCGGCAGTTGCACCCTCAGGGAAAGCGCTGCATCGGGAAATGATTATCTCAGGTGCTCCTTTCAGCAGCCGGATCTTTCCGCCCTTCACGTCAGGATTCTCAATGAGCGTCTCCATGCTTTTCGTCAATGAGGAGAAACTCTTCCTGTCCAGTATGGTGCAATCTTCTCTAATCGGAAGATAATCAATGCCTTTCTCTTCTTTTAACCACATCAGCAGTGCTCCTTCAGTCGGATTGCCGATAGCCTTGACATTGCCTTCTTCATCCTCGGACAGGCCGGCTGTAGTGTTTATAGCAATGCTTCTGCTGATAATGTCATCGTTTCCGAAGAACTGTGATTGAAGGACTTTCATCTTGTTTTCCGTGAGAGTGCCGGTCTTGTCAGTACAGATGACCGTGGTCGCTCCCATTGTTTCGCATGCGTGCAGTTTCCGGACAAGATTCTTCTCCTTGAGCATCTTCTTCATGCTCAGCGCAAGACTGATGGTAATGCTCATCGGAAGTCCTTCAGGAACAGCCACCACAATCAGGGTAACAGCTATCATTATCGAACTCAGCACGTATTCCAGAATCTGGACTATGTCAGTGTTGTTGTCAATGTTCCCGTCCAGGAAGAAATAATAGAAAAGTCTCCCCACCACTATAAGGCCGGCAATGATGTAGCTCACCTTAGTAATCATATTGCCCAGATTGTCAAGCTGCTGCGAAAGTGGAGTGGTGACCTCCTGTTCTTCCAGAATCAGTTTTGCGCCCTTTCCTTCCTCTGTGTCAGTTCCGACAGCAGTCACGCGACAAACACACAGCCCCTCGATAATCGTGGAACCGCGCAGGACCATGTTCGCCGGGAAAGTAGTATCTTGTTTGCCTTCAGGTACAGTTACATATTTGTCAGCATAGAGCTCACCGGTGAATATGGATTCGTCCACCTTCAGGGAAGCAGCTTCAAGGACAATGGCATCCGCAGGCACCTCATCTCCGCTTTCGAGCTGGACAATATCCCCGACGCAGACATCGCATTTGCGTATTTCGTAGAACTGTGTCTGTCTGCCGTTGCTGGACTTGCGGATTACCTTGACCGGTCTTTCATCCTTGACCTTGTTCAGCACTTCAAACTCTTTCTCAGCGCGTACCTCAAATATGAAACCGATACCGGTAGCAAGCAGAATCGCCACAAGTATCCCGGCAGGTTCTATCAGGGAAGATGTCGGTTTTCCAAGCCAATACACCTCATATACGGATACGATTACCGAAAAGACCAATACTACGAGCAGAATGATTATGATCGGATCCTTGAACTTGTCCAGGAACTTCTTCCACAGAGATTCCTTTTCCGCTTCGGGTATAATGTTCTTTCCGGCTCCGTTCATCACTTCCGGAGAGCCTTGCGCAAGGCAGCTTGATATGTATGATTTGTTCATCTTTTGGGCGATTGTCATGGCAAAGGTATTGAATTATTTATAAGGAAGATACGGAAACGCTCGTTCAGATCTTCAAGAAATCTCATTTCATCGTCTTCAATAATGGAATCAGCTTCTATCAGGTCTGACAATATCCATGCGAAAGCAATTCGTTGAAGTCTATCTTTCAGGAGCATTTTAAATCAAAATCCGATGAATTGTGAGAGGGCTTGGGTGATGTCGTTGTAAGTCGCCTCGAAATCGCCAGTGTACCAGGGGTCTGCCACGTCACGTGCATTGCCTGTGAGTGACATCAGCAGGGATACGTTGGCGTTTTTCCCGGGGAACATGCGTTCCAGATTACGCAGGTTGTTCCTGTCCATGACGAAAATATGGTCGAAGCAGGAATAGTCTTCCGCCGTTATTCTGCGTGCAGCCCTGCGTTCGAACGGAATTCCGTGCAGAGTCAATGTCCTTTTGGCCGGCGGATAGATGTCGTTGCCGATTTCCTCCGTCGATGTGGCTGCGGATGCTATTTCAAATTCATTCTCTTTCCCTGCATCCTTGACCATCTTCTTCATTATAAACTCAGCCATCGGACTTCTGCATATATTCCCGTGGCACACAAAAAGCACTTTTGTCATTTCCTCATAATTTCTGCTGTAAAATTACAGAAAAAATAGCAGATTGCGAAAGTCCCAATTCTCCGTTACATACAATGGAAGTAAAGCCTGACGGCATCGAAGCGCCGAGCGGCCAGGTCCTCTTTGCGGATGAGGAAATTCAGCATTCCGCAGTCGTAGAAGCGCAGGTTCCATCTTTCGTCCTCGTCTATCTGGAGAAGGGAGATGTACTCAGGGGCCGCCTCGTGGACTTCCTCGAAAAACGGCATGCCGAGAAGCTTGTGACCATAGTCGAAATCAGCAGTTGTCTTGAAACAGATCGCTTCATCGCATAGGCAAGCCGCCTCGCCGTCTTCATTGAGAATAATATGAGTGTTAAAGTTTTTATCCTCAGACGTATAGATTACCTTGAACGCCTCCTTCGGCCAGAAACCCAAACCCTCGGCTGGCGCTTCCATGTCGCCAAGGAAATAATCGAGGTCGGCGAAGAAATACAGCATTCCCTTATGCGGAAGAAGGTTTTCCTCATCATATCCGGCGATCTCGTCAAGCTTTATCTGACAGATGAACGTCATCAGCAGCTCGCCTTCGCCATCGTAGTCATCGTCATTGTCCTGCAGAAGCGGAAACTCCACCCCGTCCGGCAGGTCGGGAAATCCCCACCAATGGCTCGTTCCCTGGAGAGAACCTTCTGTCAATGAAGTAGTTATCTTTATCGCCATAACTGATTGCCAATATGCATTTTCGTAAAGTTAACAAATATATTATATTTGCCGGCGGAAAATATATTTTCAATGTTATGAAACAAGCAAGATTGATAACACTCCTTTTAACTCTAACAGCCCCAGTGGCTGTTTCAGCACAGAACTTCCAATCCAGGCGACCTGCAGAAGGGGAGCGGCTGTTCACTTCAGAGAAAATAGAAAGCGTGATAGACAATGTCACGGCGCAGCTTACGAATCCGAAACTCGCGTGGATGTTCCGCAATTGTTTCCCTAATACGCTTGACACTACCGTACACTTCCGTGAAGACAGTGACGGCAACCCTGACACTTTCGTCTATACAGGCGATATTCATGCGATGTGGCTGCGTGATTCCGGAGCACAGGTCTGGCCGTACGTCCGTTATGCGTCTGAAGATGAACATCTTCGGGCAATGATTGCCGGAGTCATAAACAGGCAGTTCCTGTCCCTCGGCATTGACCCTTATGCAAATGCGTTCAATGACGGCCCGACAGGAGAAGGCTGGACGACAGACGATACAGGCTCGCCAAAAGATCCGAATGTCTATGAGAGAAAATGGGAAATCGACTCTCAATGTTACCCTATACGCCTTGCTTACGAGTACTGGAAAGTTACCGGTGATACATCTGTATTCGGTGATAAATGGATGACCGGAATGAAACGTGTCCTCGAGGTGATGAGAGAACAGCAGCGCAAAGACGGACCGGGCTCTTATATATTCTTGCGAGTAACTGACCGTCAGCTCGATACCAAATGCTACCGGGGACATGGAAATCCGGTGAAACCGTGCGGCCTGATCGCCTCAGCATTCCGTCCGTCAGACGATGCCACTACATTTGAATACCTCGTTCCGTCCAATTTCTTCGCGGTTTCTTCGCTCAGAAAAGCAGCCGAGATCTTCGAAAAGGTGAACAAGGACAAGAAAATGGCAAAAGAATGCCGTGCGATCGCAGAAGAAGTGGCTGCAGCACTCAAGAAGGAAGCAGTCGTATATCATCCTGAGTTCGGAAACATCTATGCATTCGAAGTGGACGGCTACGGAAACCATTTCCTGATGGATGATGCCAATGCACCAAGCCTCCTGTCGCTTGCATACCTCGATCCGTCCATGGCCAATGATCCTATATATCTAAATACCAGACGTTTCGTATGGAGTGACAGCAATCCGTATTTCTATAAGGGCACGGCAGGCGAAGGCATCAGCGGACCGCATATCGGTTTTGAGAATATCTGGCCGATGAGCATAATGATGCGCGCATTCACCTCCACCGATGACGATGAACTTTTGGATTGCATTCTGATGCTGATGAATACAGATGCCGGCACCGGGTTTATTCACGAATCATTCTACAAAGATGACCAATACGATTTCACTCGTGAGTGGTTTGCTTGGCAGAACACGCTCTTCGGAGAACTCATCCTCAAGCTCATCGACGATAACAAACTGCCCCTTCTGAACAGCATTGCACTGGATGCCGACGGGAAGGCATATTTGAAAAATTCTACTTTACGCTGAAAAGTGCGGAAACAAAGCAGAATTTTTTTTAACTTTGGATGAATTTGCGGTAATTAAGTAACGTGAAAGAATTAAACTTTCGTTAGCAAGGTATGTCTAAGGAGACGTTTGATTTAATACGCAACCAAATCCGTTGGTGAAAAAGGCAGAGCTATATACAGCGGTCATCATGACTGCAATACTTACAACTCATGCTCTTCAGGCTCAGTCCAATGAGTCTGTAGGCGCAGGCGTAAATGTAACTGCCACACGCCCCAAGGCCAATTCCGACAAGATTTTCGGAATCGACCGCTGGTCTTTCCGGGTCAATGCCCTCGAACTTCTCTGTACAGTTCCCAATGTCAATGCTGAGTTCGACATTTCGTCTTCACCCTATAACAGATGGACTCTCGGACTTACTGCAAAATATAACTGGAACACCTGGCACAGCGTCCCTCCATCTCATGTGTTCAATATGTTTGAGGTACGGCCGGAATTCCGCAAGTGGTTCAGAATGAAGCCGAAAGAAGGTGCGAAAGACCCTGTGAAAGAGCGCGCGTACTTCATCGGCGGCTATGTCAGTGGCGGCACATATTCCATAAAACCGGGAAAATACGGCATTCAAGGACCGCTTTTCAGTGTCGGAGCCCTTTTCGGATATGACTTTCCTTTATATACATACAGACATTTTGCGATAGACTTTGAACTCGGTGCTGCTGCAGGAGTCGGCGTGACGTCCTATACAGGATATTCAATGAACCGTAGCAGTACCGACTTTGTGGAGGCACCGGAACATTCCAAAGGATGGCATGTGTGTCCTTTCCCTGTCGTATCTGAAATCAAGGCGTGTCTGGTGTTCAGGACATTGTCCATCAAGGAGAAATATAAGAAAGTAGATAGTCAGAAACTGATTCTCAAGCAGGAGGCTGAGGATGCCAAGCGTCTGGCTGCAGAGAAAAAGGCCGAACTGAAACAGCAAAAGAAAGAACTGAAGCATCAGAAAGCGGAAATCAAAAAACAGAAGCGTGAAGTCGCTGAACAGCAGCGCCTAAAGGCTGATGACGAGAAAAAGGAGGTAGCACAATGAAAGTAATTGTTCCGCTGACCCTTATCGGTGCTTTTGCATTGTCCTGCGTCCAGCTCGACTTGAAGACCGCAGACGATACTTCGGATGAGACGGCGATTGCCTTTTCTGTGGATTGGGGCGAAAAAGAGAACACGTCGCGTCCGGACTCGGTTTATATTGCGATGAACAAGATCTCCGACAATATCAGGTATTCATACTCGACCGATGCAGCCGGAGCGTTCTTCCTTACAGATGAAGATACTACCGGAGTGCACCGTGAATATGCCGTGTATGGTAACTATGTGATGTTGGCATATTATTGTGACAGAATCGACTACAGTCTTTCGGGACCGCACCGCTTCATGAAGGACAAAACCCTTTCGGTGAGAGATTTCACCGCTACAGTCAATGACCTTCCGGCAGAGGAACTGGATGATTTCCGCGGCGGCTCGAAAGTGGATTTCAATTCGGCTTACCGCTTTATCCGTACGCCGGGGCCTGTCTGGACAGCATCGCTGAAAGGAGTGGTTTCAGACACGAGAGAGAATGTCTATCGTCTCACGATGCAGCCGATGCAGCAGAAAATCACTGTGGCAGTCAAGATTGCCGCTGAAGAAGACGTCAGAATCATCTCGGTCACAGCAGAACTTTCAGGAGTCCCGGCATCGTTTGCACTTCTTACAGGAGAAGTTTCAGAGAAAGATATCGCAAGAGTCATATTTTCAATGTCCCGTTCGGAATATGGCTACGAGGGCACTGTGGCTGTTCCTGGGCTGCTCCCGTCTGAAAATAGCAGTTTGCGCACGGGTCCGGGCATATTGAGGCTGAGCGTTACAGCGTCAAGAAGAGACGAGACCAAGATACTTTACCCGGCAATTAACATAGGAGACAAAATAGTATCCGCTTCTCTGATGACGTCAGTGCCTGGTTCGGACGGAAGACGCATAGCAAAACGGGAAGCGCGACTGGAGATTGGGGATGAGTTGCGGATCGGAGCTGAAAATTTCAGCAGTGAAGGCGGGGGAGACGGCGTGGAAGCCTGGTTCGACAGCGGAGTGATAGATGTAGAAATATAAGACACATTTAGTATATAATAATTGGATAAACTGTTACGCATATCGCTTATCGCATTGATACTCACGGCTTGCCAGAATTCTTGGCAGGGAGTGAGGGACGGCGATTACGACGACTTCGGAGGGGGAGAGCCGGTTCCGGTTCTTGTCGGAGTCGGCGGCTCGGGTGTATCCTACAGCAAGGGCAGCGGAGCCGTTGACGGCATTGACGGCAAGAAATGGGCTGATGTCAATGTCTATGTCTATGCGTTCAATAAAGACGGATCCTCATTCTCCACCACAGCAGCTTCATCAGGGAACGGATGCCTTGTGGATGCGTCTCTGGACAATGCCGGCTGGCGTTCCGGCCGCAAAGCCTATTATGACGGCTCCGACGGCTATCTCTCATGGGTGGATTCGGAGAAGGAGGCCTATTACCCTACAGGCAGGGAGATATATGATTTCTATGCCTATTACATTGACAATCTGAATATTCCGCAGTCTTCCATAAGCCGGGGCAGGGACAGGATCTCGTTTCCGGTCACGATCGACGGCAGCATTGACCTGATGACAGGAAAAGCTCCTCTCAGCGAAAATGTATTCAAAGGAACATTGCTCTCTGAAACCGAGAAGGCACTGGTTCGCAAATATACATTCAGTTCATATACGGCGAGGAGAAACATAAATCCGAAACTTGAATTCACGCACCATCTCACCCGTCTCCGTTTTGAACTTTATCCGGCGTCAGACGGAGCCAACACGGTGATGGTCAATTCCGTAGAAGTCAAATCCAAAACGCGGGGAACATTTACGGTAGTTAGCAGGAAAGAGTCAGAACTCGGAGTGAATTTCTTTTCCGGCCGCAGTCTGCTCTATCTGGCGGAGGCAGACGGCAGTGCGTTGAAACAGGATACCTATCATACGGATTACAACGGAGATTTTACGGATGTGCTGTATGAAAGGCCTCACGTCCAGGTAGGAGGTTCGCTCCTTGCTGCACCTGACACGGAATATGAAGTGAAGATAGAGATGAGAGAGGCTAAAGGTCAGTCATACAAGACGACATCATCCTTTACCATACGCACTTCGTCCGGCTTTCAGGCAGGCAGACAATATGTGGTGAGACTGGCCATATACGGAATGATGGATGTGCGTCCGAATGTGGAAGTGGAGCCGTGGGGCACTGGAGGAAGTATAATCCTTGACGAAGAAGACAAAATTAAATAAACAACATAACTATTTTAAACCCAAATGATTATGAAAAAGTATCATTTACTCGCAGCTGTTGCCTTCGTAGCGTTGGCAGCTTGCACCAAGAACGGACAGACCAATGTTCCTGAAATTACTGATCCTCTCGAGGACGGAACACCGGTTCCGGTACTTTTCTCTGCTGTTTCCCCATCAACAGGAGTACAGGTGAAATCTGTAGGCGCAGTTGACAAGGCGTGGAGCGGTCAGGAACTCAAGATCTATGGTTATGACAGGACCGTCACTGACTTCACAGGCGAGGCGTTCATTGACAATGTCTCAGCAACAGCACCGGCTGACGGCAACAAAGGCGCTATCGAAGTGCATAACAATGCCGCTCAGAACGAGCCATTCTACTATGTTACAGGCAAATACTATGATTTCTACGGATACCACATTGACGATGCCGCTACAGGAGAGCCTGTAAAGACCGCAACGTCAGTGTCAGTTCCATTCGAACTCAAAGGTTCCCAGGACCTTATGCTTGCAAAGGCTGACCAGCAGACCGATATCGACGCAGCAGGAAAGACTGACGAGGTCAATGCTGACAAAGCCTACAGTGCGTTTGCCGCAAGGCGTGGCGTTCAGCCGAACCTTCTGTTCAAACACCAGCTTACAAGATTCACTTTCGAGATTGTAGCAGGTTCCGAGGCAGGAAGCGATATCTATGTGACTGACGTGAAGATTGCTTCTAAATTCAAGGGAAGTCTCGAGGTCGTTGGTCAGAACAGAGGCCTTGTAGATGTTGCAGAAGAGACAGCGGAACTTTCTCTTATGGAGAAGGGAGTCAATGGAGTTCAGGCTCTTACGGAAGTTAAACCTGAAGCATATGTAGAAGGCAAGACGAACTACAAAGCTATTGGAGAAAGCCTTATGGTTATCCCTGGAGAGGCTACCTACAAGCTTTATGTCTCTACACGTCAGGATGGAGTGACAACAGAAATCGCTCCTCAGGAGTGGACTCTCGACATTGCCAAGATAGAAGGTGCTCCAGAAGGTGCGACCAAATTCGAGGCCGGTTATTCATATAAGGTGAAGATCGTCATCTACGGTCTTGAGGAAGTCAAGATTACCGCTGAACTCGAGGACTGGAAAGAAGGCGGTTCTACTGTTCTTGACCCGGATTTGATGTAATTTGTTTATTGTCAATTGTCAATGACTTCTGAAAAATGAAGAAATACATTTGCATATTAGCTTTGGCTTTGGCTTCTCTTGCAGGATGCAACAAGGATTCTGCAAGGGAAGATGAAAATGCCTGGATACACGACGAAAGTCTGCGAGTCCCGGTACTTTTCGGTTCAGCATCCAATATAGAAGCCACTACCAAAGCCATACAGGACGGCCTAGTCACGGGAAGTGTGATGAACAGCCTTGACGTGGGCATTGTCGGTGTCGCCGAAAAGCAGAGCGATGCCACTCCTGTTACTTGGAGTACTGACCTCGAAGGGTCCATACTCATTGACAATCTTGGAGTTACGACTACATCCACTGGTGCTGTGGTCTTCTCTCCGAAGATTTACTATCCTTTCGGCAACAAGTACGCGTATTCATTCTACAGCTACTATCCGTACAAGAATACGGAAGGCCAGACCGCTTCAGTTGCTGATGGTGCTTACAAGATTACTTACAATCTCGGAAACACCGACATCCTCTGGGCAAGTGCAGTAGCTCAGGATTACAATGGGACGACCGGTTTCAATGCTGCCTATTGCCGTGCCGTGAAACTCGACGGCGTGGATTCCCAGTATTATCCGAAACTTCAGTACAGCCACCTTCTGACGGCGCTCGTATTCCGCATCGTAGGCAAGGACAATGATATCGAAAATTATGATGTCAAAGTTACCGGAATGCAGATTACCAACACTTCCAGCACGGCTACACTCTGCATTGCTGACAGCAAGGGAGAACAGTCAGGCGTGCTTACCGGAAGTGAAGACGGCGGCAGTATAGGATTCACGGACTTGGATGTGGCACCGACTGCAACCGAATCTGACCTCTGTACGATTTTGGCGATGCCTGCGAGAAATTATACCGCGGCCATTACGCTTACTGTTGACGGCGCGAACAAGAGCACGGTCGCTCTTCCTCTCGGAAGCACGGACGGCCGTACCAAGTATGACGCCGGTTACATCTACTATTTTACAGTCACCATCAACAGCCCTCAGGAAATCACAATCATGGAAACAGGGCTGAAAGAATGGATACCGGGTACCAATCCTACTCCTGGCGGAGAAATCTGATTTTGAGACTGTTGAAAAAATATCTGATGGCATCTGCTGTGCTGCTCGGAGTCCTTTTGGGCTTTGAGCAGCTTGCCGGTGCTCAGCAGGTTGCCCTGCGTTCCAATGTCCTGAATGACGTATTGCTTACTCCTGATATAGGACTGGAAATGGTGACGGGTGAGCACAGTTCGCTGTCCGTATCCGTTTTCGGACACAGCAAGCCTTATGGCATTGACTCGAAACTGATTGCGGCTCAGCCGCAGTTCCGCTGGTGGTTCAATGGCAGGCCTCTGGTCCGGGAGTATGTGGGCATCGCGGCATTGTTCTCGTCCTATTACATGTCGATGGGCGAGCGCAGCTACAAAGGTATTGCAGGCGGAATCGGTATTACAGGAGGGTATGTGTTGCCTCTGGGTAGGCGCTGGGGCGTGGAATTCTCCGGGGGCGTAGGCGTGGTCGCATTCAGTCAGAGGCGTTCGGGCCGTTATGACAGTTTCGGTGACCTGGATGGAGAGGCGCACAACTCACGAGGTTATAAGCTTATGCCGATGAATCTCGGCGTTACATTCATATATATAATGAAATAGCCGGTAATGAAGAGGTATCTGAAAATATTCCTTTTGCTTACGCTTCTGTTTTTCGTGCTTCCTCTCGGGGCGCAGGAGATGAAGCGTGTCACAGGACATATACTCGACAAGACCAGCGGCAAGCCGATTGACCTCAAACAAGTGTCCGTAAATATTTACGGCTTCAATACAGTTGCTCAGGCTGAAGATGTGAAAAGGCAGATGGACGGGGATGAAAACACCTTCGTAGCCCCTGATTCACAGGCTCTTCCGGATGACAATGGCTATTTTGAAATCTCCATCCCGGAGACAGGTGCGCTGATTTTCAAGGCTGACATGAAGCCTGCGGTCTTGGAGAAAGTCAATTTCCGGCTTGAGATCAATGTCAAGATCGAGATGGGCAACTATATCCGTACCAGTACAGTCACTGCAGTACGTGATCAGGTGGGAGTGCTTGACCCTCAAGGAGATATAGAAGGAAACTGGCTCAAGGCGAGGAGCACGATCGCGCTTCCTGAGAACAGCGGCAAGAGCAATGCTAGGATGATTGTCCAGCCGGTCCTGCTGGATGGTGTTACCAAGGACACTCTCCGCTATCTGAAACCTACCGTGATGGACGGCGGGGAATATCGTCTCACTCAGCTGAGGCGTATGAACTACAATCCTGCACTCGATCCTCTAAATCGTTGGATATCACCGGATACGCTCACTGCATCCGCTCAAATCGTCAATTGGGCAGATACTATTTATCTGGAGGACCCGTCGAAGAACTATCAGGTGAAGGGCATCATCCAGCTCGAGGACTACAACCTCCCGTATTTCAGGAAGGATTATTTCCTCGCATCATCGAGACTTAGACGTCCGCTCCGTTTTCTGGAGTATTCTATGGATCCGTATATGCTTGACCCTGAGCAATATCGTGAGCGGGCAAGAAGAGAAAAACGCAATACTGCCGGGAACATGTCATTGACCTTTATGGTCGGAAAAGCGCAGCTTTCGGCTGATGACAAGGTGGGGCGGCGGCAGATAGATTCCATCAAGACTGTCCTGCTGGACATTATCCATGGCGAGGGCTCGCAGCTGAAGGAGTTCCATATTACCGGTACGGCTTCACCGGACGGACCTTATGCGGGAAATGTGAACCTTGCGAAAAAACGTATGGAATACGCTCTGAATCAGATAGTTTCGGTGCTGCCGAAAGCCGTCAGGGACAGGGTGTACATGACTACTTCAGCATCTGTTGCCCCTTGGACAGCTGTGGCTGAACTGCTTGAGGCTGATTCGCTTATGGTCCAGGCCAAGGCCATAAGGGATATTGTCTCGGCTAATCCGGGGACTCCTGACCGTCAATGGGGAAAGATACGCGCATTGCCATATTACCGCTCATTGATAGTGAATTACCTTCCGCGTCTGCGTTCTGTCAGGTATCAGTACGGATATGAGATTTTCAGGGAACTTACGCCGGCGGAAATTATGGAGCGTTACCGTTCCGATGAAGATTACAGGAGCGGGAAAAAGAAATTCGCGCTTTATGAATACTGGCATCTGTTCCAGATGGTCAAGGACAAGGATGAACTGGAGAAGCTATACAAGAGGGCTTATGATGAGTCCATAGAGGCGAACGGAAGGCCTTGGATACTTGCAGCGAATTCACTTGCAGCATCTTACATCTCCAGAGGCGTGACTGACACTACATTGCTCAAGGGCTTCATTGACCTTCAGACTCCTTCCGTGGATTACCGTCTGATGAGGATGGACGGGAACGGATATGAGATAGTGAACCCGGAGGCCGTGGTCGCCAATCAGATGATCATGTACGTGATGTCCAATAACTTCCGTAAGGCCGGTCAGCTCACGAATATTCTTCCGGACAATGACGGGAATCGTCTGGCAAGGGCTTTTGCTCTCTGTCTTGGAGGGTATTACAAGGGTGGCAATACTCCGCAGCAGAGAAGCCTTGCCCGTGAAGTCTTCGAGACTGTTTCAGAAAGTTCTCCGCTCAACAAGGTGGTGCTCTGTCTTGCCATGAATACCAAGACCTATGATGCTCTTGCGGAGGAAGCAGTGGCCGCTTTGCCTGAGCAGGCCGCACTGACTGATTATCTCAAGGCCGTGATTTATGGCCGCAAGGGAGCCAGGACTCAGGATTTTATGGATGATATGGCGTCGGAAGATTACCTCCTGTCCTGTTTCCATAAAGATCCGGCGTTCATTGACATAGCCGCCGGGGATGGGGATATTGTAGAAACTATAATGAAAAGTGCACGTGACAGATATGAGAATGGGGAGTAAATTGGTTTCGGCAGCGTTGTCGCTTGTGTTTCTGCCTCTGGGCATCCAGGCTCAGGAGGTGGATACCACGAGTTTCAATGCATTGGAATACAGTATGCAGAAACGCTATCGCCCTCGGAATGAGGCGTTTGTCTCGGAAAAATTCCTGGACAATACCTTCCTGCGTGCGGGAATGGGAACGGTTGGCCTGTTCCGCAATTCCGTGTCAAGTTATTCTCAGGGACCGTCAGTCGCAGTTTCAGTCGGTAAGATGTTTGATCCGTTGAATGCGGTAAGCGTAGGCGGAACGGTGTCTGAGTTCCGGCGCAATGTGGATGGCGTCCGTGTCTGGCGTGTAGGAGCCGGCATTTCGCACAGTTTCGATTTTACTTCATATTTCTACGGCTATTCACCTTCAAGAATATTCAATGTCTCCACAATAGAGGGAGCGGAAGTCTCGCTTGTACGCACCTCCGGGAAGTATTCTGCTGCAGTTCAGGTGAATATGGGCATTGACCTGCGTGCAAGAATCGCACGTGAGATGGATATCTTCTTCACTCCTTCATTTATGCTCGGCAACGACGGTACGGATTGCCTCTATTCTCCGGACAGATGCCATATAGGTTATGGCTTCAATTTCGGCCTGCTCGCTTATTTCAACAGGGTCAATGCCGCAGGGCGCGAAGGTTTCGGGGCCTGGTTTGTCCGCGATGCGTCGATTTCTTTCTCTGGAGGTGTCCAGCTCCAGCTCGCGGACATTGTCGGAGAAACTGTGGGCTATCTTCCTTCAGCGCGGGAGAGTGCGGCCCTTTCATACGCCAAACTGCTGAACGGACCGCTTTCTGTCAGATTGTCAGGGTTTTACGGTCGTGATGTATGGAAGAAGTTCAATGATGGAAGGCAGATGAACTGTTATTATGGCGGTGTCAGGGGAGAACTTATGTTCGAGACGCTTTATTGGCGCAAAAACAGCCGTCAGATATTCTCAATGCCGTTGCTTCTCGGTCCTGAAGCCGGACTTATATGGAAAACAGACGACGGATATGCTATCCGCCGCCTGTATCTCGGTCTTTCTGCCGGTATTCAGTTCCGGTTCAATCTGGCCTCTCATTTCGGACTTTTCATCGAGCCGAGAATGTCAGTCGTGCCTTATTCATGGAAGTCCCGCAGCGGAAATGTTCTCGTAAAGTCATTCACCACCTGGTACGACACGCTGTTCGCTCTTCAGATGGGTGTCAATATTCCGCTTTGACGCCTTTCCAGTTTTTCAAATCGCTAAAATCCCCAGTCAGATGCTTTGAATGTGCTTTTCGGCGCATTCGGTACATTGACGAAGTACTTGAATCCTGTGAGTTTCTCAAGGTCTGAAATCGACATCAGGTCCTTGGCGCTGAGCTTGTAGTTCTTTCCTTTCTGCTTTGCGGCGGTCTCATGACGGAGCACATAAGCGACGCATTTGAGTTCGTCAGCAGAGCACTGTGTCACTGATTTGCCGGTGTTGCCCTTCTTTGTGCGGAGCAAGGCATAATAGAACATTGTCGGCATGCTCACATCGGAACGGCCTCCGAACTGTATAGTCTTTGCTTTTTGTGTCTTGCCGTAAACGTCGGTGTAATCGTCGAAATAACAGCCGATTACCATATAGAGACTGTCCTGTGGGACGATTCCGTCAACATAATCTTCAAGTGTGTTCCAAGGTGCACCTCCGGTATTGAATCCGTCAGAATCCTGAGGGGCGATATTCGAAAAGTAAAAGACCTGACGGTTGGTTTCTCTTGAACAGGTCCTTTCGTTGGAACCGAGCATATGGCCCTTGTTGCATCCTCCTCCAGTTGCTTTTGAATTGTACTGGATAGCCGAAGGAATATCCGGATCTTTTCCGTAGGCGTTGGTTCTGTTTCCCCGTCCTATTATCGGATGCAGACTGTTGTGCCTGATTGCAGCCACCCATACCGGGCAATGACGGCTTTTGCTGAAGCATACGGTGTAGTTTCTCGCTCTTTTCCCGTTGTGGGCATATTTCTCAGGGCCTGCGCAAAGATGATACGCATAGTACAGGTCGCTGTTTTCCGCATCAACAAGGTATTTTGTGCCTTCTTTCTTGGCATTGACGGCAGGAAGCTCGAACCATCATGCACCTGTGGTAACTGACGGCTCAGGGTTAGGACCAGGTTCCGGATTTGGCTCCGGCTCCGGATTAGGATTCGGTTCTGGTTCTGGATTTTCCGGTTTGTCAGGTGTTTCAATATCTGTTTTATTGTCATCCGGCGAACATGCCACGAAAGTCGGCATCATAGTAAGTGCAAATGCGAGCACTGCCGCTGAAAGTGTCCTTTTCAGATTCATTTCTAACTATTTTATATTGTCCGGCCTGGATATGACGCGAGGCCTCTCTCGAGAACGTCCAGGGCTTTTTCCAGTTCCGGGACTTCCAGGACATAGGCAATGCGGATATGATTCTGTCCGACTCCAGGCGTCTTGTAGAACGAGGCTGCAGGGGTTACCATCGTGGTCTGTCCTTCATACCTGAATTCGGTAAGCATCCACTTTGCGAAGCTCTCTGCATTGTCCACTGGAATTTCGGCAATGGTATAGAATGCACCCATAGGGACAGGGGAGAACACTCCCGGCATTGCATTGAGCCTGCTGAGCATGTAGTCGCGCCTTCTGATGTATTCTTCCTTTACTGCTTCAAAATATGACTGCGGAGTATCCAGCGCTCCGATAGCGGCAAGCTGGCCGTAGATCGGAGGACAGAGACGTGCCTGGGCATATTTCATCGCCGCGGTCATCACGTCCTTGTTGTGTGAGATGATGCAGCCGATACGGCAGGCGCCCCGAATGTACCCCCTGGGGGCGGGAAATCCTCATCA
>OGOZ01000404.1_pt1 | contig 29842 bp, 23 predicted proteins | sample 1552801 | NCBI WGS metagenome assembly OGOZ01 (sample SAMEA2580196, study PRJEB22360) | human gut metagenome | biome: human gut; feature: human-associated habitat; material: faeces | place: Denmark | collected 2008/2010 | reverse complement strand
ATCGTGGATATGCAGAGGAATCATCTCCCTCTGCCCCTATTCCACATCTTATCTTCCACTTTATCTTTATCAGCTTCTCATTAATATCTGTGGTACTATCAAAACAGGTATCATATAGGTAACACAATAAAAGAAAAAGCCCCATAAATGGCTTGTTTACGCCATTTATGAAGCTCTGTTTACTATTCAAACTCTTAATTGTAAAGTTGTTCTGTGGTGTTTAATGTTGTTTTTTGTGAATGAAATCCAGAGATTTTGTCTGGATTCTACCTGTTGCATGAATTTTATAAGAATTGTATTGTCATTTTGTTGTCACTGAAATAATAACTATTCCACTTTATCGTCTATGAAATATTTACCAGTAAACAATTCCTCTGGCGTTCTCATACTTCCTTTTGAAGACATATATGATGCAAACTTCTCCGTAACAATACTTATGTATGGTTCTAACAATCTAGCTATTCTTGTATATTTATCTATATTATCATCTTTAAATTCTATTAGTAACAATTCTTTCAGCTCAATTGACACCACTTTTTTTCCACAGACACATGGAATAATAACTTGAGAATTCATTTCCAATATTTTCCCTCTGTGCAAAACTCTAGTTTTACTATACACATCATTTAATTCTTCATTTACTATACTTATATCCGTTTCTTCCAAGGAATAATGGTTATTCAAAATATGTATTGTACCGCCATCTTCACTTATAGATATCGGATTTACACTTGTATTTTTAACTTCAGACATTTTTAATACATATAAATTTGAATTATCAGTACGATTCAAATCACATTGTCGCTTGATTACAATATAAAATTTACCACCTTTTTTTAATATATCTCCAGTCTTAAACGCAGTATTTTTGTCTATTATACCATTCGAGTAATAATAACATCTCTCACCTTCAAGAACCGCTTCAACACTTATATCGACACTACCATCTGGATCAACTTCTTCAATAGCATAGTCAGAGATACGTGACAACAAATTCTTAGTAACAAATTCCCCCATCGCCTCGCCTATATTTTTTTCGCCATCTTCTTTATAAGTTTTTGCCAAAACCCAAGGCCAATATTCCGATGCATTGTACATATCATTAAACATATTATTTTTAGCAATTTCAAGTGATGTTTCCCATTCTTTAAGCAACTTTACTGACGGATTATTTAGCAACCACTTTTCTAAAAAATCGAACATTTTTTCATCTTTGATATCACCTTTTTTCACAATAAATATACTTGAGGCATCATTATTCTTGTATCTTGTACAATTATATTTAATGTCCATTAAGTATTTCTCTACTTCTATCTTGTCATATGATGTACAAATAAAAACAGGCAAAAATTGTTTAGATTGCACCATGTTCAAAAAAGAAATAACAGCTCTAGCATTCTCCTCATCATTTTCATCCCTAAAACCCCAGTCACAAATTATCATCGACAGTTTGTGACCCAGCAACTCATTATCTTTAGGAAATGTATCTTTTGTCATAACTGAAAATTCTTTCCGTTTCAAATATTCAGCAATTACATATGCATCCGTGTCCTCTTCATAAACATCATCATCAACAATAAGTATCTCTCCGACAAACATTCTTTTGATATAATCAATATTCATATTATCACTCATCCTTTTTGTTAAAATCAATTCGAAAATTCGCACCACCTAACGAATATTCATAATCATCTACCACATCTATAGCATAATCATATCTATCTAAAAACTGTCTACATATATACAATCCTAAACCACGTCCTTCCATTCCTTTTCCCGTGAAAAACGCTTCAAATATTTTTTCTTTTTCTTCTGGATAAATACCTGGTCCATTATCGGAAAACACCATATAATTTTCATCTGAATTAATTGTTATTCTTATTTTCTTTTCTTTTACGCCTTCATCTTCTAACCAATATAAGGCATTATCCAAAATATTAATAAAAATTGTCATTAGTAAGGCTTCTGGCATATTAATAACCACTATGCTGTTTCCTATGTTTTTTAAATCAAAATCTATTTTTTTCGTTTCAAACACATTATTGTAGTAGCCCAATACTTTATTTAGCAGTGATGAAACTCTTATTGATTTTGACTTATGTTGAGTTGATGCAAACAAATTCTTCATATCTGCCAAAACAGCTTCCATCGCAGATATAATTCCTCTCAAACGCTCAATTTTTTCAGAAACAACTTTTTTCTCTGTATATTCATCATCACTTCGCATTAATTGTAAATTGTAATCATCAATTACATTGTAGCACTTTCGAATGAAATTACCCAAATCATGATGAGTTGCTTGAATCGAAAGACCTATTCCTGCCAAATCCTCTACAACACGTATTCTACTCAGATTATAATCATTTTGCTCATCTACCTTTTTCTTTATACCCTCTATTTTCTTTTTAATAGAGTTGTCTGAGCATTTTTCAATAACACTCATAAACTCCTTTTCTAAATCATTTTTGCTTTGTTTATCAAACTTCTTAATTACGTTTTTTTGTTTACTATATTCATCATAATAATAAATTTTAATATGTTGAAGAAATATTTGAATAATACTTAAGAAATCGGAATAAGATTCACCCACCTCAAGTAATCCTTCTCTGTTAGTTTTATCTTTCAAGTTAGGATTTCCTTTATAGGTTATATCAATATATCCTACAACCTGATCATTACTAAACATTGCACTTGCTCTTTTAGTACCTCTTATTGTATCTACTTGTAACCAATCATCTTTAACACTACCATATGGAAATACTCTTATGCCATCTCTATACAAAAAAACTCTATTCTTTTTTACAATCTCCCAATCTTCATCAGTCATTTTATATTTAGTCCTTGTGTTTTTCTTATCTGGATCAAACACATAAAATTTAAACTTAAAATTCCCACACGTTGTAACATAATCATCAAAAGATAAATTTCTATCCTCTATTGATTTTTTAAAATCTCTAAACAACGATAATCCTGATATTGTTTTGTCAGATAGTTCTACCACTTTATCTTTTCCATTAATTGTAAAAACATATTTTCTACCACTTTCTTCATAAGTTCCCTCTACATTCAAAACAGCTTTCTGTTCAATTATATTTTCCAAAGTCTTTTTTTCTGTAATCTCAATTGTTGGAACAAATGTATTTCCGTCAAAGAAATATATTCCAAAATCTTCACCATAGACATTGCTAATCAAGGAAAACAATTCACCTTTTAACTTATCAAATTTATTTTTCCCCCAATTATCATTTAACTCTTCTATAATGATAATTGTACCTTTATTTAATCTCTTACGCAGACTATTATCTAGAAAAATTTTTTCTGTAAAATCAGTATCATCACTTTCACTGTACCATATTGGTATTTCACTTAATTTGTATTGTTCATTGTTTTCTTTTATAAACTCGTCTTCATATATAGACAAATCCAATTCCAAACGTCTCGCCTTAATATCCTCTGCTGTTTTTGTAATTACAGTAATTTTTTTTCCTAACTTAAAAAGAGAAAAACGCCCTATTCCTTTTTCTCCTTGATAAATTCTGCCCATAGGAGTAGTATTACCAGCTTCTTTTTCAATCTTTTTATGAGCTGATGCAGGATTAATAAAATCATTCTTCAAAGTGCTTTCTGACATCCCACATCCTGCATCTTCAATAATTATCCTAGATTTCTTTGATGCAACCATATTTGAATTAAAATTTTCAAATGTTATCTTAACCCACGGTGAATCAGCATCATAAGCATTTTTCACTACCTCAGTCAAAGCAACTACTTCATTTTTAATTAACTGTTCACTTAACATTGTTAATAAACGTGCATATGGTTCAAAATATAATTCTTTTTTCTCACTCACTGCTTTTTCCTCCCAATCAATATGTATTCCTGACTATAAATCTGTCTATCTTCTTTGTTTGATGAGAATTTTCCTGTTGAATCTCTATGCGTAGGCAAAAATTTATTTGAAATTTTTCTTTTAGTAATTTCCAAAATTTCAAAACCATTTAATAACATTTTTTCTGCCAATGCATATGCATTTTCCATTTTTATGCCTTTATATTCAGTATCTCCAATCACAACTACTATGATTCCGTTTTTTTTAAGTAATTCATTAGCTTTATTAACCACTTTACCCATATCTGAATAATATCTTTCAACAGCTTTCCTTTTTGCACCATCCTGCATTTTCCCAACTATTTTTTTCTCAAACTCAGACAAACCTGTATATTCCTTTTTACTTGAATTATATAAACTACCTATCGAATCTTCTCTCAATTCTTTATAATCTGTAGTATAATCCAGCCATAAAGTTGACAATTGATGCAAATCCGCATATTCATATGATGTTACATATGGTGGACTAGTAATAATTAAGTCTACATATTCTTTTTTGTCAACTTCTAAAATATTTTTACACTCAATCTCCACTTTTGTATTTTTTTCATAATCTATCTGCTCTATAGCCTTCAAAAAAAACTTATACTGTTTTTCAAACATTTCTAAAACATTATGAATTTCTTTGTTAGGATCGACCTGTGGCTTTATAGACTTTGTTAACCATCTTGATGTTGCTTTTAAAATACTAGAAAAAATGCAAAGAAACAATTCTTTATATTTTTCTTCTTTCACGCAAAACAATATAGACTCTTTTAAACAATATAATTCATTATACTGCGAATCAACATACCAATATTTCAGCCTTTCATTCGCTGTTTCATACTTATTCTGTACCCCTATACTACTATATTTTTTAACAATCTCCGTATGATACTTCTCCACACTTGCTATTTCATAAGATGCACTTTTTACACTTGCAATCATAACTGCAACCGGATTTAAATCACATCCATAAAAATCATATCCTAACCTTTTTGCCTCTACCGCAACCGTCCCACAGCCACAGAATATATCCGAAACCTTTTCAACATTATATTTATTTTTCTTACAATATTCTATGGCTTTCTGTGCAATCAACGATGGAAATTTTGCTGGATAAACATGTACCTTATGAATTGATAGTTCTTTCTGTTCGCCTTGATTCCAAAACTCATCCTCTTCAATTTCATCAAAATTTATTAAGCCTAATTCTTCAATACTTGTTATCATAATAGCTATTCTCCTTACCAAAGTTCATATGGTCATACCGTTAGAATGATTCTAAATAATGCTCTTACCTACTTCTATGCCATCATCCTTTTCTGCTCTCCTACATTACGAACAACAACATATTCCGTTTCTTCTTCTTTCTCCAACTGTTCCTTTGCAAACACTGCAATCGGTTCAGCAACAGCCAATGCCAATCTTACCGGCACTGCATTCCCGATTTGCTTATAAACCAAATCCAACCTTGCATTATCGTTTCTATTACTTGTTCCCCTGCTAAACTCATACCAATCAGGGAATGTCTGTATTCTAGCAATCTCTTTAACCGACAGCCTTCTATTGTTTTCTTCACCATCACTAAAGATATATTTGTCTTTACCTACATGCACCATAGGCTCTCCTGCCGGATGGATAGGTGCCTGTCTACCAGATGCCTGAATTGTAAAACTTGGTTGTGACCAAAGTTTCTTTCGGTTACGTGACATAAATATAGTCGAATATGAGCCTGTAAAATAATCTCCCGGATTATCTTCCAAATCACCAATCGCATCACGAAGCGTAACTACTTCTTTTAGACCTTCAACACCATACCCATGTGTTGGTTCTGGATGTACATACTCAAAGTCTATATCATTTCTGACACCAACCAAAATCACTCGTTCTCTTATCTGTGGCACACCATATTCTGCCGAGTTTAAAAGTTTGTGATATATTGTATATCCCGCTGCTGCAAAATCCTGAACAATCTGTTTAAAAACCTCGCCCTTGCCAAGAGTCATCATTCCTTTTACATTCTCAGCCACAAAAATTTTCGGTTTGCTCTGCATCAAACAACGAATAAAATGCAAATATAAAAAGTTTCTCTTATCATCAACCAGTCTCGGTCCAGCCTCAGAAAAACCCGGACAAGGGAAACCTCCTAATACAATATCTGCCTTAGGAAACTCCTTTATCTTTCTTATATCGCTCTTGTCCATATATATATATTTACCCGCATTCTGTGCATAGGTTTCTCTTGCCTCATCAAATATATCGTTTACATAAATCGTATTAAACACATTATTATTAATGTTTTCATCAAAAACCTTTTTATCAGCAAATGCAGCTTCCATAACTTCTTCGCCCATAACGGCTTTTAATCCAGCTAATTCAAATCCTAAATCAAGACCACCACATCCCGAAAACAATGACAGCAAGTTCCATTTATTCGGATCATAGTTGAGTTTATCGAACTCTATTTCTTCACTACAATCAGCAAACGCTTGTCTTTCTTCTTCAATTTTAGCATTCAAAAGTTCCTTGACTTCATCCACTTTATAATCTGGAGCCGGCTTAAATTTGCCACGCCCTCTTTCTTCTAAAATAACAGTCATGGTTTCACCTCTAAATTATTCTATCTGTCCCGGCATTGTCATCATCAATGTCGTCTGTTGTTTTAATGTTTAGCTTTTTCATATAATGCAACAACCTGTTCGCCACTTCATTTCCCTTAACAGTTAATGGCTGATCATACACCAATTCGGGAACAAGTTTATTGTCTTCAGCATTCCAATACACTTGAACCGAAAGTGGTCTGTCTCCATCCCATTTTCCAGCAAATGTACGATAATTCAATGCCTTACATGCAAAGTAAATATCAGGGTGCATCTTCACATACTCTTTAATCGGAACCATTTTATCAATTACGTCTTGTGCCGAATTTACATTTTCATCCATCAATATGTAATTGGCTATGCCGCTATTCTCAATAACCTGTCCTGACACCATAGCCTTTCGTTTATCATCTGCCAAATTACTACCTGCATACACATCAATTACCTGTTCTTCTGTAAGTAACATTTTACCTGATAAATCTCCGCTATTTTTGTTTAAAAGTTCAAACTTCCATCCCAAAGTGATAGCGCCCTTTTCCGTTCTCTTAAACTTATTCTTATATATGAGCATTCTTTCTTTAAATCTATCACTTATAGCCATTGTCGATTGCTCAATAATATTTACCCAGTCCTCGCCGAATAATTGCTCTGCTCTATCTGCACTCATCTTATTCTCAATAAAATCAGCGTTTTCTTTTTTATATGATATTTTTATTTCCACCTTATCAGATGACGATTCTGCTAAAATATAAATATCTGTTTTAGACTCACCTTTATGGCATGTTGGTTTTCCTGAAAGAATTATTTTATAATTCTTCTCTTGGAACACGAACTCTGTTCCTTCAGCCATAAATGTTAATATTCTTCTTTCTGCATCACCAAAATCACCCATAACAAGACCTCCTAGTATTGTTTTCTACATATCTCTTCTTTTCCTATGTTTTCAAATGAATTAACTTGTGGCTTTCCAATGTCTGTTGCATTTTTCTTAATAAACTCAAACAATTCAGGATAGTTTTCCAGATAATAATACATTTGAGGACATACAAAATTCGGATTAAACTTCCGAAGTGTTTCCAAGTCTATTTCCTTGGTCATCTGAAAAGATAAGATAGGCATGGCATATGTGTGTCTTGTAAGGAAATCATCTACCCTTTCACACACCTGTGCGTCTTCCTTGTATTCCTCTTTCCAAGTGTTGATGTCTATTTTTCGTCCCAAATGAATCTTTCCCACTATCATTTTCATTGGACTACTCACATACATATATGCCAATATTTCTTCATCTGGAAATGTTCTTCTATATTCAAAAATCTTGCTTCCTTCTTTAATCCTGTTATACCATTCAGGTTTAAAGCTTAACAACATTGTCCGCATACCTTCTCCTATCCACCCAAGTCATAAGATTTAGCCATATAAATTATATCATATTAATAAGTCCAATAATCTGTACTCAGGCATCCAATTTTTCTGTGTAGTCCTTGCAGCTATTAGAAAAAAGTATACAAAAACTCAAGATAATTTTACCACAAATACTAGGTTTTCTCCACTACAAAATCTTAACAATTCTATTAATTTTGTATCACCTTAATCTCCCCTCTCTAATCTTCTCGCCAATCCACTCCAGAAACTTATCCAGCATCGACCTTCCTTCAATCACAAACTTTTTCATAAATTCGTATGCTTTATCCAGTTTTTCCCTAAGTCCCTTGTTTTCCTCTTTCAGATTTTGGTTTTCATACCTCAGCCGGATAACCTCTTCCTTTAGATAATAATCCCCATCACCCTGCTTTATCAGGTCATCCCTAAGTTTTTTAACCTCTGACAATTCTTCCTCTGCCTGAGCCAGTTTTTCATTTGCATTCTCAAATACTGCAAGAGCCTTATTAAGTGCTACCTGCACATCTGCCAACTGTTTCTTTTTATCTGCAATAATATCTTCCAATTACTGACTATCAGCAGCCAAAGCTTTATTATATTTTTCTTGTGCAACCCCTTCTTCCATGATTCTATCTTTCAGGGATGTTACTATCGCTAAGGTCTTTTCCGCTTCCTCTCGTTCTGTTTTCAGGCACATTTGTTGTTTATGAATCTCATCGTTCAACTGAGCTTCGTGTTCTTCTTTTAATCCAATTACAACGCCGATATCTTCAAGTTCCTGTTCCAGCTTCTTGACTTCGCGGCTACGCTCCTGCTTTTTATAGTCCAGCACCGATAAATATGGCTTATTCGTGTCCAGCTTCTTCCAACCAATATCATATTTCTCCATAATGATGGCAATATCCTCTTTTTCTGCCTCAGACCACTGCTGCCATTCTGTATTACCTTTGCCCTCACTTTCAAAACCTCTGGATGCCAGTGCACCCTTGAGAGAATTCTTAGTTTCCAATCCTCTCTTGTTATCTGTTAAAAATGGCACAAAATCTATATGCACATGTGGTGTTTCTTCGTCCATATGAATATATGCACCGAATACATATAGTTGTGGATTTTTACGGATAAATTGCTCCACATAATCTGCCAGTACCTTTACTGCGATATCAGCCGCATCACTACCTACGCCGGTATCATCTCTATTTCCTATCTGCACAATGACCTCGTAAAAAAGTTTCTCCTGCTTACTTCTGGAAATCTTCTCATAATAATTCTTAATCTGCCTGTCTTTGCGTTTCTGCTTGGTATTGTACTTTTTAAGGGAATCATCAAACAATTTGTGATACACCTTTTTCAAATCTTCATTCACAAAAATGATATTATCTTTTGTTCTGTCGGCATCCACATTTGCCGCAATAAATGCTCTTGTATTATGACCAAGTGGCCCTTCCCCATTCATAAAACTAATCGTTCTTTCCATTCGAAATCAACCTCCTTTTCCTATGTATGCGTACACCTCCTTCTTATCCGTAATCGTGCCGGATACGGCACATATCAGCAAATTTCCCAGAGAAGGTTTTGTTACTTTTGTCAAAAGTAACGCAAAATCACTTTTGACAGCTATCGCCATCAAAAATGCAACCTGACAAGTCAGGTTTTGCGCCCTGTCGGGAGCTATAGTCACGGATACGCGACATATTTTTTGCCAGCAACAATTCCATTCTTGCGAGGTCTGCTACTTGCACTATATTCAGCCAAAGCATATGAACATGTCTATGCTCCGTCACGAATAAATGTCATATGTATAATGCTAACCATACCTATCAATGAAAGCAATTCACCACATCATGTAATACAACTTCCTCTGCTATCAGCCTTGCTTCCGTTCTCAGCTTATACATTTCTGAAAAAGAATTTTTATTCCTCGGCTTATGCTTTTGTAGCCATTCCGTTTCAATATCCTCAAGCAATTCATAAGCCACTTCATTTACCTCTGCTGCCTTTTGGTTCAGTTCCCCGAATCGTAGCAGACTCCGATACCGCTGTGGATATTCTGACTTCAAATATTGCATCCTTATATACCCGTATTTTCCAAAATTCACACCATCATCCTTAACATCTAATGTGATTAACGGATAAAACAATCCGTCTCTTTCCTCATACTGAACACCTTTTTTTTCAAATAATGTTTGCTGCCCCATGGCAATCGCTTCCTTTCGATATTCAACACATTTTTAGTCTTCATCACTGGTTGTCAGCCCCTCCATACCTGCCAGAGTACGAGGCGTTTCACGAAACGCCTCCAATATCTCCAGCATAGTCCGGATTGGTGTTAGCAGCTCCGAATCCATATCATCCGCTTTTTGTAACCGCTCCAGTTCTGCTTCAATGTGCTGTAGATTCTGCCGAAATGATACCAGCATTAGCAGATTGCCTATAGCCACAACCTTCTGATGCAGAATGCTTTGTATGATATACTCTTGTCTTGTCCTGCACCCGCACATTTTAACGCGGTTAGTAAGTTCCTCATTTTCTTCCGGTGACAAGCGAAATGCCACTGTCACCGTTCTCCATCTGTTTTTGCATCTCTATTTTTTTCTGACATTGATAAGTTCCTCCCTTTCTGAATCCAGATGCACTGCCATATCTGACTGTACCGTTGGAAATAAATGTGCATAATGATAAGTGATATCAACTGCCTCATGTCCTACTCTTTCAGCAATCGCAAGTGCCGAATAGCCCATATGAATCAGCAGTGAAATGTGTGAATGCCTGAGTCCATGAATCTTGATTCTCTTAACACCTGCCAGCTTTGCGCCTCTGTCCATCTCGTGATGCAAATAACTTTTTGAAATGGTGAAAATCCTATCATCATTTCTAATGCCATCCAGTCTACTGATAAAATCTTCTATTTCGATAGCAAGAAAATCCGGCATAACAATCACTCGATTACTCTTCGGTGTCTTCGGTTCTGTAATTACATCCTTTCCCTCCAGCCTTTGATACGATTTATTGATGCGAAGAGTTTTCTTCGTAAAATCAAAATCGTTAGGTGTCAGTGCCAGCAGTTCTCCTTCACGAATTCCTGTCCAATATAGAATTTCAAATGCATAATATGAAATTGGCTTGTCAGCCACCTGCTCAATAAATGTCTGATACTCCTCCTGCGTCCAAAACATAATCTCCTTCGACTCTTCTTTCCCCATAGAACCGGCTTTTCGATCCACATTATCCTTCAAATCATACATATTAACTGCATGATTTAAGATGACACTCAACTGATTGCGTATGGTTTTTAAATACGTCGGCGAATATGCTTCTCCGTTGTCCTTTTTGAGTTTCATAATCTCATTCTGCCATTGAATCACATCCGCCGGACGAATCTCGTTCAACTTTCTGTGCCCAAAGTATGGCAAAATCTTTGTTTTAATAATGTGCTTCTTTGTCAGAAACGATTTGTACTTAATTCTTGGCTGAATATCCGAAAGGTACAATTCCGCGAAATCCTTGAATTTCATATTAATATTCATTTCATCCTTCAACTTAAAAGCACGTTCCCATTTCTGGGCCTCGCTTTTCTTAGCGAAGCCCCTCTTGGGCTTTTGCCTTCGTGTGCCAGTCCAGTCCTTATAATAAGTCCTGTCCTCCCACATTCCGGTCTTTTGGTTTTTCATAACTGCCATCAACCCACCTCTTTCTTATCTGTTGTTCCATAGATTCGTTCATCAAAATACTGTCTGCTGACTCGTCCCTTGATTGTCACAAATCCATCTGCTGCTCGCCCTGCGTTTAATTCGCGTATGAGCTTATATGCATATGATGTCGAGACTCCAAGCTCTTCTACTACATCTTTTGCTGTAATAAATCATTTGTTCGTCATAAGCTGCTTCCTCCTCTCCGTTGCATTTTTATTATTCAGTTCATTTCCGAACGGTTGTGTTGTGTTTTATAATAACAGTTCGTTTTTGTACTGTCAACACTTCCTATCAAAAAACATTTCACTTTTGCACTGTTAGTGTTATACTGTATATAAATTTAGAAATCCAATTAGGGAATTGTGTTGTCACTCAAAATAGACGGATAAATTATTTTAGAAGCGAGGTAAATATATGCCAAATGAAACAAATGTGAACATAGGAAATGCTGGTGAATATTTTGTTGCGGGAGAATTAGAACGCCGTGGATTTACAGTTGCTGTTCCAATGTCAAATGTTAAAGATTTTGATATTTTAGCTATTGATAGAGAAACGCATAAACAAATTGCAATACAAGTTAAAACAACAGGATATAAGCAGAAAAAATGGACATTATCAAAGAAAAACGAGAACCTTATAGGAGATGATATATTTTACATATTTGTATCACTTAATGAACTGGATACCCCTGAATATCACATAGTTTCGAGTAAGATTGTTGCAAATACAATTAAGGAATCTCATAATAAATGGCTTGAGACTCCTGGTAAAAAAGGTCAAAAGCATAACAATACAAACATTCGTGTATTTTTAGACAACGAGGATTTATTTTTTGATAAATGGGACTTGTTAAGTTATCAATCTGTTGATGATAGACTGGTACCTTCTAATATTTATGATTCGTTGATTTCCTTTATTCCGCGTCTTAAAAATATAGAATATGCTAAACTTTATCAAGAACAGCAACCCGGTGATGGAAGTATAGAACATCCTTTTCAGATGCCATTTTATATATATGCAGATGTTGTGCGTGAATTTGAAAAAGAGGTGTATAAATTTGAAAAAGATCATCCAGAATTTCAACTGAATACATATAATAATATCTTTCTGATGAACGGTCTACGATGGGATGAGGAAGTTATGACAAAAGCTGATGTTAGTAACGCCAATGGACAGGTAGTGATGGCATTGATTTTAGGAGCTATACGTGCAGAGAGGTTTTGTGATGGTGCACTTAAGGATTTTCTTGAATTAGGATGTATTGAAAAATGGTTGCTTAGATTACAAGAAATAGCATCAAAGATATAAAATGTACATAAAACTGACAAATATTTCCGAAAAAGAAGTTTGAGAATAAGGAGCTTTTGTAATGGGCGAAAAATTCACCAGCCGTGTAGGCACATTAATTAGAAATTTCCGCATTGCAGCCGACATGACGCAGAAGGAATTAGCTGAAAAATGTGGACTCAATGAATCCACCATAAGAAATTACGAATTAGGAAACCGTTATCCCGACGAAGCCACATTGCTGAATATCGCAAACCATCTGGGTGTCAGCTTCTTCGCCTTGTCTGACCCGGATGTAGCAAATATATTTAGTGCACTCCATGTGTTGTTCGATATAGAGTGGGCATATGGACTCCGACCTACCATTAAAGACGGTGAAGTAGTATTAAAATTTGAAGACCGTCTTTCATGTACAGGACCTCGTCCTCAAGAAGATTTAGATGCCTTCAAAAAGATGGTCGAATACTGGGCAATGTTAAGAGATAAACTTGAGGACGGAGAAATTACTGAAAGCGATTACTACATGAAGGAAATTCGCTTCCCAGCTAATCCTATTGATAGCGATAAATCTTATTCCGTATCTCTTGATTTGGATGACGATGAACAGTTAATGGTTCAAGATATGGTGGAAAATGAAGAAGTTGCAGAAGCATTAAAAGATTTGTTTCCAGATTTCTCTTATGTGAAGAGGAAAAGGAAACCGAAGAAGGAGTAAAACTTTACAAAGGAGACCAACTATGAAATTATACTATATAGGAAATGGTTTTGATTTAGCACATAATTTACCAACTAGATATCTTGATTTTAAAGAATACTTTAAAACAAATTATGCTGAATATTATTATCATTTTATAGAAATGTATGGTTTAGGAGAAATACACTCAGACTATAATGGACCATACTACGATGATTCAGAAAGTGAAGAAATAATTGAATTATGGATGGACTTTGAAAACACTTTATCAAAAATAGACTCAAGTTTTATATATAATAAACTTGCAACCATACAAGAAACCAGAGACTTAACGAAGAGTGAATTTGAAGGGATTTTTGACCCTGATCCAGCATGGTATAATGACGTTTATGTAGAAAACATGAATCTTTATGAATTATATCAGCCCTTACAAAAAGCATTTATTAGTTGGATCGAATCCATCGAAAAAAATATTTTTCCAACTAAACCAGATAAACAGCCAAAACCATTTTATCCAATACCAAACAATAATTCATTCTTTGTTGTATTTAATTACACTCATACATTGCAAAAAATGTATAATATTGATAACAGCCATATCTTTTATCCCCATGGCGAAGCAGGAAATCCAAAAAAGTATCCAAAATTTGGTCATGGAGATAGTTCTGCATCAGAGCAAATCGAAGCTTTAGAAACATATGATGACGATTCTCATTACATTATAGACTGGATTTCACAATATTTATCAGAAACACAAAAAAATGTTAAAGATTATCTATGGGATACTTCCAATTTTCTAGAAAATATTGAAATTAATGATGACGAGGAAATCATAATCAATGTATTGGGCTGTTCATTTAGCAACATTGATGTTCCATATTTTATTAAAGTAACAGAAATATTTCCTGATGCTGAATGGAATATTTCATATTATTCTGACGAAGACAAAAAACGCATCAAAGACTTTATAAAAAAATACAATTTCAAAACACTTACATCTAACATTAAGTTGTTCAATGTTTAAATAATTTTATTGTCATTCTATTGTCACGCAACAAAAAATGAGCCAAGAAACGCCGTAAATTCAACGTTTCTTGGCTCATTTGTACTATTCAAACTCAATCGTTCCCGGTGGTTTGCTGGTCAGATCGTAGAATACTCTGTTTACGCCTCTTACCTCGTTGATGATACGGCTCATTACGGTCTGGAGGACGTCGAAAGGAATTTCGGCGGCTTCTGCTGTCATGAAGTCAACGGTGTTGACGGCACGAAGGGCTACGGCGTAGTCGTAGGTTCTTTCGTCACCCATGACGCCTACGGAACGCATATTTGTGAGGGCAGCAAAATACTGGCCGATTGAACGGTCAAGACCGGCTTTGGCTATCTCCTCACGGTAGATGTAGTCCGCATCCTGTACAATACGAACCTTCTCGGCTGTAACTTCTCCTATGATTCGTATTCCAAGTCCCGGGCCTGGGAATGGCTGACGGAATACAAGTTTCTCTGGGATGCCAAGTTCAAGACCTGCTTTTCGCACCTCGTCCTTGAAAAGATTACGGAGAGGCTCGATGATTTCCTTGAAATCAACATAGTCGGGAAGTCCGCCCACATTGTGGTGTGATTTGATGACTGCTGATTCTCCGCCAAGTCCGCTTTCAACCACATCAGGGTAGATTGTTCCCTGGGCAAGGAAGTCAACGGCACCTATTTTCTTAGCTTCTTCCTCAAATACACGGATAAATTCTTCACCGATTATCTTTCTCTTCCGCTCAGGTTCTGTTACTCCTGCGAGTTTGCTGTAGTAACGTTCCTGTGCATTTACCCTTATAAAGTTAAGGTCAAACTGACCGTTAGGACCGAATACCTGCTCAACTTCATCGCCCTCGTTTTTTCTGAGGAGGCCGTGGTCTACAAATACGCATGTAAGCTGTTTGCCAATGGCTCTTGAGAGAAGTCCGGCTGCAACGGATGAATCCACACCACCTGAAAGGGCAAGCAATACCTTTCCATTTCCTACTTTTGCTCTGATTTCTTTAATTGTATTTTCAACAAAGGCATCCATTTTCCAATCGCCTGAACAACCGCACACACCACGGACGAAGTTGGAAAGCATCTTTGTTCCCTCCTGTGTATGCAAAACTTCAGGATGGAACTGGATGGCATAGAGATTCTTATCTCTGTTTTCGGCTGCTGCCACAGGACAGTCTGCAGTATGGGCGCAGATGTCAAAACCAGGTGCAACTTTTGATATATAATCAAAGTGGCTCATCCAGCAGATTGTATTAGGTGTAACATCTGTAAAAAGTGGTGATGATGTTTCCACCATAACCTCTGTTTTTCCGTATTCCCTTACAGGTGCTTTCTCGACTTTTCCGCCAAGAACGTGCATCATAAGCTGTGCACCATAACAAAGACCAAGTACAGGAATACCAAGGTTGAACAATTCATCTGTGCACGAAGGTGCTCCCGGCTCGTAACAACTGTTAGGACCACCGGTGAGAATAATTCCCTTAGGATTCATGGCTTTGATTTTTTCAATGTCTGTCTTATATGAGTATATCTCACAGTACACATTACATTCCCTGACACGACGAGCTACAAGCTGGTTGTACTGTCCGCCAAAGTCTATAACTATGACCATTTCTCTATCCATTTCATATCTCCTTTTCTAATGTATGATTGCCCCGTGGAGCAATTCTATCGCAATTCATATAATTACGCTCTGTCTCTTATCATATCTGATGAAAAGTATTTTTACAAGTATTTATAAGTATTTCTTTATATATTGTCCTGTGTAAGATTCAGGAATCTTGGCGACCTGCTCCGGTGTTCCTTTTGCAACAACAGTACCACCTCTGAATCCGCCCTCCGGACCGATATCTATAATGTAGTCTGCTGTTTTTATGACGTCAAGGTTGTGCTCAATTACAACAACCGTGTTGCCTGCATCTGCAAGTTTGTGAAGAATTTCCACAAGCTTGTGAACGTCTGCAAAATGAAGTCCTGTCGTAGGCTCGTCCAGAATATATATTGTCCTGCCCGTACTTCTTTTACTAAGCTCGGTAGCAAGTTTGATACGCTGTGCCTCACCTCCTGAAAGCTCTGTAGAAGGCTGTCCGAGACGTATATATGAAAGGCCCACATCATATAATGTCTGTATTTTATTACGGATTGTCGGTACGTTTTCAAAAAATTTAACCGCTTCCTCAACCGTCATGTTAAGGACATCATATATTGACTTTCCTTTGTATTTTACTTCAAGTGTCTCCCTGTTATAACGTTTTCCGTCACATACTTCACAAGGGACATATACATCAGGTAAGAAGTGCATTTCAATCTTTATGATACCGTCACCGGAACACGCCTCACATCTTCCGCCTTTAACGTTAAAGCTGAAACGTCCTTTACTGTAACCCTTTGCCTTGGCTTCGGCTGTAGATGCAAAAAGGTCTCTTATCATATCAAATACACCTGTGTAAGTGGCTGGATTGGATCTTGGAGTTCTGCCGATAGGTGACTGGTCTATATTAATTACTTTGTCAAGTTTTTCTATTCCAATGATATCCTTATGTTCGCCCGGAATACATCTTGCCCTGTTAAGATCCCTTGCCAGACGTTTGTAGAGAATTTCGTTTACAAGCGAGCTTTTACCGGAACCTGAAACACCTGTAACACAGGTAAAAACACCTAACGGAATATCAACGTTAATATTCTTGAGATTATTTTGTTTTGCGCCTTTTATCTTTATCCAGTCTTTAGGCGTCCTGCGGATCTCAGGCACAGGTATTTTAATACGCCCGCTGAGATATGCACCTGTTATTGAATTTGGATTATTAATTATATCCTGAACCGTTCCTGCGGCAACTACTTCTCCGCCGTGCTCTCCCGCTGCCGGTCCGATGTCTACAATATAGTCCGCCGCATACATGGTATCTTCATCATGTTCAACAACAATAAGTGTGTTGCCAAGGTCCCGCAAAGATTTGAGGGCATTAAGGAGTTTGTCATTGTCCCTCTGATGAAGTCCTATACTTGGTTCATCAAGAATATATGCAACACCCATAAGTCCCGACCCTATCTGTGTGGAAAGTCTTATTCGCTGTGCCTCTCCGCCGGATAATGTACCCGTTGCTCTTGCAAGAGTGAGGTAATCAAGACCCACCTTATTAAGGAAGCCTACTCTTGAACGGATTTCCTTAATAACCTGCTTACCGATTTTTTCCTGAACCGGTGTAAGTGTAAGTTTATCAAAATACTCTGCCAATTCAAGAACGGACAATTCCGTAACCTGATAGATATTTTTATCGCCTACTGTAACAGCAAGGGAGGATTTCTTAAGACGCTGTCCATGGCACTCATCACAAGGAGTAACCTGCATATATGTCTCATATTCCTGCTTCATCATATCTGAAGCGGTCTCTCTGTATCTCTTGCGCATGTTGTCTATGAGACCATCAAAAACAACGTCATATACGCCTACTCCTCTTTGTCCCTTGTAATGAACTTTTACAGACTTACTCTTACCGTATATGAGCATATGTCTTATATCATCAGGCAAATCCCTAAAAGGCGTATCAAGAGAAAAACCGTATTCTTTGGCAAGTGCATCAAGTAAAGCATAGGTAAAGCTTCCCTTATCGCTGCTTGACTGCCATCCCATACAGCTTATGGCTCCCTCTGACAGGCTCAATGAGGTGTCCGGAATTAATAATTCCGGGTCAAATTCCATTTTGTAGCCAAGACCCGCACATACAGGGCAGGCTCCAAACGGATTATTGAAAGAAAAACTTCTCGGTTCGATTTCATCAATACTTATGCCACAGTCAGGGCATGAAAAATTCATGCTGAAATTAATTGGTTCTCCACCGATTACATCAACTATCATAATACCGTCAGAAAGCTTCATAACGTTTTCTATGGAATCGGCAAGACGGGATTCCATACCATCTTTAACCACAAGCCTGTCCACAATAATCTCTATGTTGTGTTTGATATTTTTTTCCAGTTGGATTTCTTCGGAAAGGTCATAGTTATTGCCATCAACCCTTACACGCACATATCCGCTCTTTTTCGCAGATTCAAAAACCTTTTCGTGCATACCTTTTCTTCCCCTTACAACAGGTGCAAGAAGCTGGAATTTGGTTCCCGGTTCAAGTGCTTTAATGGAGTCTACCATCTGGTCCACCGTCTGTTTATGGATTTCCCTGCCGCACTTCGGGCAATGCGGTACTCCGACTCTGGCATATAAAAGTCTGAGGTAATCATAAATTTCCGTTACGGTTCCTACTGTTGAACGAGGATTCCTGTTGGTGGATTTCTGATCTATTGAAATTGCAGGAGAAAGTCCCTCTATGCTTTCAACATTAGGCTTCTCCATCTGTCCTAAGAATTGTCTTGCGTAAGAAGACAAAGACTCCATATAACGTCTCTGTCCTTCTGCATATATGGTATCAAAAGCAAGGGAGGATTTACCTGACCCGCTTAAGCCTGTCAGTACGGTAAAAGAATCCCTTGGGATATCTACGTTAATATTTTTAAGATTGTGTTCGCATGCGCCGCGAATCTTAATATAATGTCTTCTATTATCCATTGTTGTCCATTGTCTTCCTTATTTCTGTAATCTGGTCTCTGATTAAAGCAGCCTCCTCAAAATTAAGGTCTGCCGCTGCCCTATGCATCTTCTTGTTGAGTTCTTTGATGAGCTTCTCAAGCTCCTTATCGCTCATGGATTCAATATCCTTCTTAATCTTATCACCCTTGTCATTAGCTGCCTTGCTTATGGCAATAAGATCTCTTACCGCTTTCTTGATTGTAGTCGGTGTAATTCCGTGTGCCTCGTTGTATTCCTGCTGTATCTTACGACGTCTTTCAGTCTCATCGATGGCCTTTCGCATAGAATCAGTCATGTTATCGGCATACATTATAACCCTGCCGTCGGCATTTCTTGCAGCTCGTCCTATTGTCTGGATAAGTGAGGTCTCCGAACGTAAGAAGCCCTCCTTGTCCGCATCAAGTATGGCAACAAGAGTAATTTCAGGAATATCAAGACCTTCTCGTAAAAGATTAATACCTACAAGGACATCAAAAACATCCATTCTCATGTCCCTGATTATCTCCGCTCTCTCCAAAGTATCTATATCGGAATGGAGATATCTTACCCTGACACCGTTTTCCTTAAGGTATATTGTAAGGTCTTCTGCCATTCTCTTGGTAAGTGTGGTAATAAGAACTTTATTCTTCCTGGCTGTCTCCTTATTAACTTCGCTAAGAAGGTCATCAATCTGTCCTGTAACAGGTCTTACGGAAATCTCCGGGTCAAGAAGACCTGTCGGTCTTATTATCTGTTCAACCCTGTTCAGTTCATGCTCTGCTTCATATACGGAAGGTGTAGCGGATACAAACATCATCTGGTTAATCTTGCTTTCAAATTCCTCAAAATTAAGCGGTCTGTTATCAAGTGCGGAGGGCAGTCTGAAACCATAATCCACAAGTGTGGTCTTACGTGATCTGTCGCCGAAATACATTCCTCTTATCTGCGGAATTGTAATATGCGACTCATCTACTATTATAAGAAAGTCTTCCGGAAAATAATCCATTAAAGTACATGGCATTGTTCCCGGTGCCCTGCCCTCAAGATGTCTTGAATAATTCTCTATTCCCGAACAGAAACCGGTCTCCAACATCATCTCGACATCAAAATTGGTACGCTCCGATATTCTCTGGGCTTCCAGAAGCTTATCTTCGCTCTTAAAATAATCCACCTGTTCTTTAAGCTCCGCCCGGATATTCTCCGCCGCTATAAGAAGCTTCTCCTTAGGCACAACATAATGGGACGCCGGAAAAATGGCAGTATGCTTAAGCTCTGACTTAATCTCCCCCGTTAATGTATCTATTTCCAGTATTCTGTCAATCTCATCACCGAAAAATTCCACACGCACCGCAATCTTATCACTTGCGGCAGGAAATATTTCCAAAACATCGCCTCTGACTCTGAAAGTGCCACGCTTAAAATCCATGTCATTTCTTACATACTGCATATCAATAAGCTGTCTTATGATATCATCCCTGTCACGTTCCATTCCGGGACGCAGTGACACAACCATACTCTTATAATCAATAGGGCTTCCAAGACCATATATGCAGGAAACGCTGGCAACTATAATTACATCCCTGCGCTCCGACAAAGCTGCCGTCGCAGAATGACGTAACTTATCTATCTCATCATTAATGGAAGAATCCTTCTCTATATAAGTGTCGCTGGAAGGTACATAGGCCTCCGGCTGATAATAATCATAGTAAGATACAAAATATTCAACCGCATTCTCCGGAAAAAATTCCTTAAATTCGGAATAAAGCTGCCCTGCAAGTGTCTTATTGTGTGCAATTACAAGGGTGGGTCTGTTAAGCTTCTCAATGACATTAGCCATGGTAAAAGTCTTGCCGGAACCGGTAACGCCAAGTAAAGTCTGGAACTGGTCTCCCGCTTCAAAACCCTTCACAAGCTCCTTAATTGCCTCCGGCTGATCGCCTGTTGGTTCATATTCAGAATGTAAAATAAATCTGTCCATACAAAATCACCTCTGATACTCTTGTATCAACTATATCACATAGGATATCATTTTGCAAACATTTGTTCGATTTGTTTTATAGATTTTCAAGGTACTCAATTGCTGCATCAAGTTGTGTATCCGTTCCATCTTCGTAAAACTTATCTTTATCATATTCCACATCAATATCCGGTTCAATACCGGTTCCGTGGATGCACACCCCATTAGGAGTAAAATATCTTTCAACCGTAATCTTTAAGCCGGAACCGTCTCCAAGCGCGAATAATGACTGTACAATTCCCTTTCCGAATGTTTTTTTACCAACAACGGTAGCATAACCTCTGTCTTTTAATGCACCTGTAAAAAGTTCTGATGCACTGGCACTGTTTTCATTGACAAGAACAACACAAGGAATATCAAGTTCATCCGTTCCGTCAGTAGACTTGTAGTCATTTCTGTTGCCGTATTTGTCTTCAACATATGCTATAAGTCCCTCCGGTAAAAGATAATCAAGTATTGAAACTGCACCATTTAAAACTCCGCCCGGATTGTCCCTGAGGTCAAAAATAATACTTTCAGCCCCGTTTTTCTTAAGTTCCTCAACAGCATTTTCAAACTGTTCTATTGACGAGACAGTAAACTGTGCGAGATATACATATCCAATATTATTATCTAACATTGAATATCTGACATATTTCTGTTCGATAACAGACCTTGTAAGTTCATAGTCTTTTTTCACGCCATCCCTAAGGATTGTAACTGTAACTTTTGTTCCTTCTTTTCCCATAATAGGTGAAGAAGCTTCATCAAAATCTGTCAGGTCAATTTCATTTCCGTTTATCGCAGTTATAATATCTCCTGCTTTAAGGCCTGCATCTTCTGCCGGGCCCCCTTCAATTACCTGTAATATCTTTATTCCTCTGTCCTTTTCGTCTTTGGTAATATATATACCTACACCACAATATGAGCCGGCTGCACTTTCACCTATTTTTTTGAACTCTTCTTCTGTATAATATTCGCTGTATGGGTCACCTAATCCGCTCACATATGCTTTTATTATTGCATTTTCCATATCACCCTGTTTATAGTCAAAAAGATATTTATCGTCAATCAGTTCTTTGATTTTACTAATTTTTGTAGCCGTACTCTTAGCAACTTCTATTCTCTTACTTGTCATGTTACGATATACCAGGATATTAACAAGCACCGCTATGATTAATACAGGCACAATTCCTGATATAAGGCCCTTTTTGAAACTCTTTTTTACTTCATAATCATCATACATAATTCTGCTCTCCTGTTATCTTTAATTGATATTTCTAAATAATATGCAATTTACCCCCGGATATTATCCGAGGGTTGAATTTCATTGTTTATGATGGGCTTTTAAGGTATGGTAACGGATCTGCCAGAACACCTTTTATATAGAGTGTAAGGTGCAGATGTGCTCCCGTGGACTTACCTGTACTTCCCACAAATCCGATAGTATCACCGGCATTAACTGTCTGCCCTACCGATACATTCACTCCCGAAAGGTGCGCATATAAAGTAACCACACCGGCACCATGGTCTATTTTGATACTTGTACCATATGGCTTGGTTGTCCAGTTATCGGAAGAGGTATATACATCAACCGAAATGACCGTACCTGAATAACAGGCTACAACCGGCTTTCCGTATACATTAAAGCCTGATATATCCATACCGCTGTGATTGCTGATTAAGTTGCCAAAAGGATCCTTTCTCGGTCCGAAATAAGATGTTATATAACTGTATCCCGGAAGAGGCCACGTAAAACCGCCTGCAAGTCCGATTTCTTCCAATTTACGCTTGTTAGCCTCATCTGCATCCTGTCCGTTATTAGCCGCATTACGCACTTCTTCAAGCCATCTTTGTCTCAACGCCTCGGCCTCTCTCTGCTGCGCGGCAAGCTTGGCTTCTTCAAGCTGTTTCTGTACCGCAGCATATTCCTGCTGGCTCTCAAGCTGCTGTAACATTGTCTCTTTGGTTGAAAGTGCATCATTAACAAGCTGGTACTGGCTCTGTAAATCGTTCTGTAATGTAACAAGCTCTGTTTTCTGCGTCTCCAGTTCCGACCTCTGGCTTTCAAGATTAGACTTGTCATCCTGAAGCTGTACAAGAAGATTGTCTATCTTTTCCTTAGTATCTGCAAGTATCTGAAGCTGGTTCCTGTCGTAGGCAACAATACTTGAAACATATTCCGCATTACCCAGCATATCCGATAAATCTTCTGACGACATTATCATATCAAGAAAAGATTCATCACCACATTCATACATATACTGGATACGTTTTTTCATTGACTCATACTGGCTTTCTTCTGAAGCAGCAGCCTCCTCAAGTTCCACTTCGGTACTGTCAATCTCTGCGATTTTATTATTAATCTCAACATTCTTTGCATCAATTTCCGCCTGTTTGCTGTCTATCTTTGACTGGCAGGAAGAAATATTGGTTGCAATGGAGTTAATTGTAGAATCAAGCTCGCTTACATATGCTTCAATGGAAGCAATATCCGAATCGAGCTGTGAAAGTTCGCTATTCAGCTTGTCTATCTTATTCTGTGTATCCTGAATCTGCTGTTGTGCATCGTCCACGTCAGACTTGTCAACAGCATATACATCCATTATTTTTTTACCGCCAAAAGTACCAAGCACGCAAAATGCTAACACTGCGGCAGTTATTTTAATCTTTTTGCTTTTCATGTAATCACCTATGTTCATTAAGCTTTTAAATGTTTTGCAAGAGAAATCATACTTCCGATAAGTCCGATTCCTATTCCCAGTATAAGTGCAACCGGCACATACAGCTTAAGGATAGCTCCCACTCCCTGAAGTTCAATGATTCTGCTTAGGAATGATGAATTGGCCAGAAGATTCCTGATAGCTCCGTCATATGCAAAATATACGATAATAATCGGAATAACCGCTCCGATTAAGCCAAGTAAAATACCTTCAACAATAAATGGAGCCCTGATAAAACTGTTTTTGGCTCCCAGAAGCCTCATAATACTTATCTCATCGCTTCTTACTGATATACCGATTGAAATTGTGTTATTGATAAGGAAAAGTGCCACGGCTATAAGTAAAACAATAACAAATACTGAGCATATATTAACCAGTTTACCTGTTTCGTTAAGTCCGTTAGCTGCATTGTCACTGCTGTTAACTTTCCTTACCCCGTCTATTTTTGATATATAATCAACCAGATCTTTCTGTGCTGATGGTTCATTGAAATATACTTCGTATGAAGCTGAGTTAATCAGCGGATTATCATTTTCGTAGGCATCTGCAAGTTCATTATAATAATCGCCAAAATATTTCTGTTTATACTGTTCCCACGCTTCTTCAGCAGACGTGTAATGAATATCTGTTACAATATCGTTTTCATAAATTGTGTTCTTTATGGATTCAAGGCGTTCTTCTGTAATATCATTCTGAAAAAACACTTTAACGCAGAGTCCCTGCGAAATATTATCTATATTGTAGTTAATATTGCTTGTTATGGAATAAAAAACACCTATAAGAAAAATGCACAGCGTCATAGTTGCTGCTGAAGCAAGGGAAAATATTCTGTTTCGTCCGATATTTTTTATTCCCTGGACAAAACAATAACCAAATGATTTAAATTTCATAGAAGTTACCACCTTCCGCTATTTCCTGTACCACTTCACCGTTATTAATTACAATAGTTCTCTTTTTCATAGTACGGACTATTTCAAGATTGTGAGTAACAACCACAACTGTAGTTCCCTGAGTGTTAGCCTGCTCTAGCAGTTTCATGATTTCCCATGAATTATCCTCGTCGAGATTACCTGTAGGCTCATCGGCAAGAAGAATAGGCGGATTATTAATCAGTGCCCTGGCTATTGCCACTCTCTGTTGTTCACCGCCTGAAAGATGTTTGGGAAATTCCTTATATTTATTGGTTATCTTAACCTCTGCCAGCATGGCGTGCACTCTGGAACGTATCTTTCTTCCCGGAGCTTCAATAACCTTTTGTGCGAAAGCAATATTATCAAAAACATTTCTGTCATCAAGGAGTCTGAAATCCTGAAATACAACACCTATATCACGTCGGAGTGTGTATAATTTTCTTCTTTTGATTCTTGAAATGTTCTTACCGTTAATTACTATTCTTCCGGATGTAGGCTCCAGTTCCCTAAGCAGAAGTTTAATAAGTGTAGATTTGCCGGAACCGCTTTCTCCTACTATGAAAACAAACTCACCTTTATCAATATGTATATTGATATTATTCAGTGCGTCCACACCGGATGAATATGTCTTACATACGTTATCTAAATCAATCATTTTATCTGTCCTTTATATTTTCTGTCTCCTGCAATTATAACCAGGTTACATATCAATAATCAATGTTTTCCATATATTTCATGTACTTAACTACCATTAATGCAATATTAAAAGTAATGGCATCCTCAAATACACGCAAATCCAGTCCTGTAATTTTCTGTATCTTGTCAAGACGGTATACTAATGTATTTCTGTGTATAAAAAGCTGTCTTGAAGTCTCTGATACATTAAGACTGTTCTCAAAGAATTTATTAATTGTAGCAAGTGTCTCTTCATCAAAATCATCCGGCGACATATCGCCGAAAATCTCTCTTATAAACATTTTGCAAAGAGGTATCGGAAGCTGGTAAATAAGTCTTCCTATTCCAAGGTTACTGTATGCCACAACATTTTTATCACTGTAAAAAATCTTTCCTACGTCAAGTGCCATCTTAGCTTCCTTGTATGATTTGGAAACGTCTTTAAGTGAGCTGATTATTGTACCGAAAGCTACTTTAACCCTGCTCATGGCTTCTGTATTAAGGGTGTCAAGAATTACAAATGCAGTCTGTTCTATGTCTTTGTAAGTCTCGCTCTGCTTAACTTCTTTAACGATAATAATATTTTTCTCATCTACTGCAGTTATAAAATCCCTTGTTCTTGTGGCAAAAAGTGTTCTCACTGTTTCAAGGGCAGTATTGTCTTTCTCTGTCTGTGTCTCAACGAGAAGGACTACTCTCTTAGCCTCCGAATCAATATGAAGTTTTTTCGCCCTGTTATATATATCCACAAGAAGAAGATTATCAAGAAGGAGATTTTTAATAAAATTATCCTTATCGAATCTCTCCTTATAAGCTACCATAAGGTTCTGTATCTGAAAAGTTGCCAGTTTGCCAATTATATAAACATCATCGCTTCCACCCATAACAAGAAGAATGTATTCAAGCTGGTTGTCATCATATACTTTAAAAAACTGATGACCGGAAATCACCTGGCTGTCCGCAGGGGACTTTGCAAATGTGCTTACTGATTCTTCATATCCGCTGGCATCAGGAGAGGTTGTTGCAAGTACCTTTCCATCAACATCCAGTACACACATGTCTATACGCGTAATTGTCTTAAGTCCGTCAATTGTATTTTGTAAAATCTGATTTGATATCATGTGTTCTCTCCTATTCACATACTTTCGTTCATTATAAAACATATTCCGGCAAAAATAAAGTTGTTATAAAAATTTTATAATTCCGTAAATCGTTGGCTTCCGCCTTTTCTCAAATATCTGTACATAAGAGATATGGCAAGTGCAAACATTCCCGTCATCAGAAACGTATAAAGATAATCTGCATACGGAATAAATCTTAAAAGACCGTATAATACTGCCGCGCCTATGACAACAGAAAAGCCTATCCCCATGGTTGCAATAACAGCCATGCTCTGCTTAACTGCTATTGATTCATCCGCCCAGTCAAACTTCGGCATGTGAAGATTACATATCACGCCAAGCAGACCCATAAGAACTACGGATAACGCCGGAATAATCACAACCGCTGCCCTTATCGCCGGGCTTATAGGCAATGCAATATTGGCAGCAATGCCGAAAAATATTACAATCGGCGTACATATATAAATATGATTTTTAACTTTTGCCATAAGTATGTCAAAAGGTTCAACAGGCATTGCCTTACATATCCATAGATTTTCTCCCTCAAGGGAAATTGAAGGTGCAGAAATAACATTTATTGCGCAGAAAAACAGTGAAATCAGTAACACATATGCACCGATATGATTTTTTAAATATGACATTGTTATAATACTGTCAAACACTTTTTCCCTGAAAATAAGTACAGCCACGCCTGCAACAAAAAACACAATAAGCCCTATGGCGGTATTGAGCATATATGAGGCGTTTGTAAAAAACCTTCTTCTTTCCTTGTAAAGCAGTGTTTTTTTTACATCGCGCTCAACATTTTTCTCAGGTCTGTATTTTTTTCTTACTCCGCCCTTATTGGTAGATGTTATTTTAAGGAAAAACGGAGAAAGCAGGAATATCATCATGACAAAAACAGCCACAGCCATCAGCATAAAAATAATAAATGATTTAAAATCACCCTCAGCTGCTGCCTTGCCAAAATAAAACAATGGCAGCATTTCTTTTTTCATAGCTTCATCCATCTCTATAAAAACGCCGTCCATACTGAGCATACTGTTGATTCTGCTTTCCATTTCGCTTATCAGGAAAAAAAACAGTACCGACATTCCGATTGTAGCTATGGTTTTTACAATATTTTTTCTTCTCATCCTGTTGGTAATTGCCGCAAGAACAAGTCCGAATATTGCGGAAATTGATGCTGTAATCATATTAAGTCCGATAATTTCGACAACCATCATAATTGCTCCGCCCACAGGAACAGGTGCAAAAATCTTATAAATCAGCATTGCTTCTATTCCCAACACCAGAGACTCTGCAAGTTCTACTATAAGAAGGGTAATAACCCTGGTAAGCAATATATACCTTGGTGGAATTGGCATTGCTGTAAGCAAATCATTATCTTTTGCCTCAAAAATCTGGGACTGCGCAGCAAATACCGTTGTTACAAATCCAATGGCAACCATAACAACAGCCACCATGGAAAAATATGCAAATCCTACTTCCTGCTCCACAAAGTTTTCTGCAAGCTGCATAAAATAGAATCCAAACATACCTACAAAGCAAAGTGCCGCATAAGCAACCACTATGCCTATAAAAACCTTAAATCCGATATTTTTTTTATATTTATCTTTCTTGCCTGATCCCTTAAAAACAGACAAAATCCTCATTTTTAATAATTGTAAGAATACCTTCACTCTATTCCTCCAGTTCAAGAAACGCATCCTCAAGAGATAAATTACCTTTAACCTCTGCCATTGTACCGGATGCAATAAGCCTTCCATCTTTTATAACTGCCACTTTATCGCACAATTTTTCCGCTACTTCCAATACATGGGTGGAAAAAAAGATTGCTCCGCCATTATCACATATTTCCCTCATCTGGTTTTTAAGGGTATGTGATGCCTTAGGGTCAAGTCCTACAAACGGTTCATCCATAAGTATAAGCTTTGGTTCATGTATAAGAGCCGATATTATGGCTATTTTCTGTCTCATACCATGGGAATATGAGTTAATTGGCATCCCCAAATCATCAATAATTCCATATTTATCAGCAAAATCTTCGATTCGTTTATTTCTTATCTCCAAAGGTACTTTATATATATCTGCTATGAAATTCAGATAGGCCGCCCCTGTCAGAAAGCCGTACAAATCAGGGTTGTCCGGGATATATGCTATTTTCTTTTTGCATTCCATCGGTTTTTCTTTAATGGATATTCCATCAATCAATATATTTCCATACTCAAAATTAAGTATTCCTGCACATGCCTTAAGCGTAGTTGTCTTTCCTGCCCCATTGTGTCCTATAAAACCATATATCTCGCCCGGTTTAATATGAAGCGACAAGTTATCAACTGCAACTTTTTTACCATATAATTTAGTATATCTGTCAATTAAAAGCATACACTACCTCCCTTTTTCTTTATATATGCTACTGTACTATATCTTAATATTATATCACGATTCGTAGCTTCGCTACTCTCCGCTGCTATCGCAGCTATCGTAATCGCCATTCGCCGTTCGCCAGAAAGCTGCTAGCAGCTTTCTGGCTCTCTTGCACTCATTATATCATAATTTTTCTTATTCCCACAATAAAAAAACAGACCGGATAAATCCGGTCTGCAAATAAATCATAATTAATGTAAGATAACCTGCTCTGTATCTTTATCAAAGATGTGAAGCTTAGTCATATCGATACCAAGTTTAATTGTATCGCCTGGACGAGCTGTTGTACGAGGATTAACTCTTGCTGTACAGTTAACTTCATCAATATCAAAGTAAAGGAAAACTTCAGCACCAAGTAATTCGTATACTCTGATTGTAGCTTCGATTACGCAATCAGGGTTAGCATTGATGATAACTTCTGAATCATTAAGGTCTTCAGGACGGATACCCATGATAACTGTTGTATCAACATATCCTGCTTCAATAAGCTTCTGAGCTTTTCCTTCAGGAAGTTTAATTGTGTTGCCACCAAACATAAGTACAACATCTTCACCTGACTGTACAACCTTAGCATTAATAAGGTTCATCTGTGGTGATCCCATAAATCCTGCAACGAATACGTTACATGGCTTGTCATAGAGATTCTGTGGTGTATCTACCTGCTGGATAATACCATCCTTGAGAACTACGATTCTTGTACCAAGTGTCATAGCTTCTGTCTGGTCATGTGTTACGTAGATGATTGTTGTCTCAAGTCTCTGATGGATCTTCTGGATCTCAATACGCATCTGAACACGGAGCTTAGCATCAAGGTTAGATAAAGGTTCGTCCATAAGGAATACCTTAGGATTACGAACGATTGCACGTCCCATAGCA
>OGOZ01000401.1_pt1 | contig 29965 bp, 34 predicted proteins | sample 1552801 | NCBI WGS metagenome assembly OGOZ01 (sample SAMEA2580196, study PRJEB22360) | human gut metagenome | biome: human gut; feature: human-associated habitat; material: faeces | place: Denmark | collected 2008/2010 | reverse complement strand
GGTGCTCAAAGTATTTATTTTAAATAATTTGTGACAAATGATTGACTAACCTACATAATAAGAAAAATAAAAATATAAAAATGCTTGATTTTTCTAGTAATTTATGGTAAAATAATAAGGCTGCAAGGAGCAGTCTTATTATTTTGACTGCTTTTAACCTTACTCATACTTTTAGGCGGTATGGGTTATAAACCAAGAGGGAGGTGGAAATGATGAATAAATACGAAAGTGTTGTCATTGTTAATCCAAATTTAGAGGAAGAAAGTATAAAAAATTTAGAAAAAAAATTCTCTGATTTAATTAATACTGACGGAAATGTTACATCTGTAGAAGAAATGGGAAAAAGAAAATTAGCTTACGAAATTAAAAAACAAAAAGAAGGTTTTTATTTTGTAATAAAATTTGAAGCAAAACCAGAATTAATAGCTGAACTTGAAAGAAACTATAGAATTACAGATGAAGTTATGAAGTTTATAGTTGTTAAAGAGGAGGAATAATATATGAACAAAGTTATTCTAATGGGACGTTTAACCAGAGATCCTGAGGTTAGATATACAACTAATACAAATACTTTGGTTGCAAGTTTTCCTTTAGCAGTAAATAGAAGATTTAGCAAACCAGGTGAAGAACGACAAGCTGACTTTATAAACGTAGTTGCTTGGAATAAAACCGGTGAGTTTTGTAGTAAGTGGTTTAAAAAAGGACAACAAGTAGGCGTAATTGGAAGAATCCAAACAAGAAATTGGGAAGATGAAAATAAAACAAAGCATTATATAACAGAGGTAGTCGCAGAAGAAGCATATTTTGCAGATTCTAAGAGAGAAAATGCTGCTTCAGGAGCAGAAGGATTTGAAAATACTTTTGGAAGTACAGTTTCTGATGCTTCAGAATTCAGTGTGCAATCAGATGACGATTTACCATTCTAACTATTAGAAAGGGGGAAATATAAAATGGCAGACAAAAAAGGAAACAACAAAAATAATAAGAAAAAAAGATTCAACGGAAATAGTGATGAAGAATTTAATCCAAAATTTAGAAAAATGAGAAAAAAAGTTTGCAGCATGTGTGCAAATAAAGAATTAGTATTAGACTTCAAAAACTATGACCAAATGAAAAAATTTGTAAATGAAAAAGGTAAAATATTACCAAGAAGAGCAACAGGTGCTTGTGCAAAACATCAAAGAGAAATAACACAAGCTGTAAAAAGAGCAAGACATATAGCAATATTACCTTACACACAAGGTTAATTTTAAAAAACGATACTTTTCGAAGTATCGTTTTTTTTTCACCCTTATTTCCCCTCAAGAATATAATATAACTAGATAAGTTTGTAGGGGGAATTTTTAAAGTGAGAGAGTTACTAAAGATTGAAAATATTTCAAAGATATATCAAGCTAAAAATGGTGAGATAGAGGCATTAAAAGATGTAAACTTTACAATAAATAATGGAGAGTATGTAAGTATAATAGGACCTAGTGGTTGTGGAAAATCAACACTTTTATCAATAATTGCAGGGTTGGAAAAGAAAACTTCAGGAAAGCTCTACATAGATGGAGAAGAAAGTTCTGGTTTGTCATCAAAAATAGGCTATATGTTGCAAAGAGATAGTTTACTAGAATGGAGAAGCATATACAAAAATGTACTATTTGGCTTAGAAATAAGAAAAATTAATACGCCAGAAAACAGAAAATATGTGGAAGAACTTTTAAAAAAATACCATCTATATGAATTTAAAGACAAATATCCATCACAATTATCAGGAGGAATGCGTCAAAGAGTTGCTTTAATTAGAACTTTGGCAATTAAACCAAAAATTTTGTTATTAGATGAAGCATTTTCAGCCATTGACTATCAAACAAGATTAATGGTTACAAAAGACATTTATGGAATTATTAAAAATGAATATGTTACAACTTTAATGGTTACACATGATATTTCAGAAGCAATAAGCATGTCAGACAGAATAGTAGTATTAACAGGAAGACCAGCTACTGTAAAAACAATTCATAGTATAGACTTTGAGATTGAAAACAGAAATCCATTAAACGTAAGAGAAAGTCCTAAATTCAGTAAATACTTTGACAGCATTTGGAAGGAGTTAGATGTAAATGCATGAAAAAAATATCTCAAAAGATAGACAAAAATACTTAAAACGAATCAAATTAAAAAAGTTTTCAATACTTGCAACACAAATAGGAATAGTAATTGCTTTTATTGCAATATGGGAAATATGTGCAAACAAAGGAATTATAGATAGCTTTATAACAAGTCAGCCAAGCAAAATTTTAAAAACACTTATGAACTTATCTGAAAATAAACTATTAACACATCTATGGGTAACATGTGAAGAAACATTGATACGGCTTTTCTTTAGGGGTACTAATTGGAACAATTATAGCAATACTTCTATGGTGGTCCAACTTTTTCAGTAAAGTTGCAGAACCATTTTTAGTTGTACTCAACAGCTTACCCAAAGTTGCATTAGGACCAATTATAATAATTTGGGTTGGTGCAGGTAAAGGTGCTATTATAACTATGGGGCTTGCAATTTCATTAATTGTTACAATTATGGAAATACTAAATGGCTTTTTAGATACAGACAAAGAAAAAATTAAAATGGCACAAACTTTTAACTGTAGCAAGTTTCAGTTACTAACAAAAATTATTATACCAGCTAATATTGGAACATTTATAAATTCACTTAAAATAAATATTGGACTATCACTAGTTGGAGTAATAACAGGGGAGTTTTTAGTATCAAAAGCAGGACTTCGGATACTTAATAGTTTATGGAGGTCAAGTATTTAAGCTAGATTTGGTAATGACAGGTGTAATAATCTTGGCTTTCGTTGCAACCATACTTTATGGTTCAGTGGTTTTATTGGAAAAACTATTTTCAAAATCACACAAATTTATTTAACTAGGAGGAAAAACATTGAGAAAATGGATAATAGCAGCAATTATTGTAGTTGCAATAGTAGGCGTAGTAACGTCAGTTGTTATATCTACTAAAAGAAACAATAATCAAGATGTAAAAAGCTTAACAACAGTAAGAGTAAATGAGGTTACAAGGTCAGTGTTCTACTCACCACAATATGTGGCGATAGCACTTGGATATTTTGAGGAAAAGGGCATAAAAGTAGAACTAACAACAGGTCAAGGAGCAGACAAAGTAATGACAGCAGTTTTATCAGGGCAAAGCGACATAGGTTTTGCAGGACCTGAAGCTTCTATTTACGTATATAATGAGGGAAAGGAAGATCATACTCAAGTATTTGCACAGCTTACTAAAAGAGATGGTTCGTTTCTAGTTGCAAGAAACAAACCTGAAAAGTTTGATTGGAACCAGTTAAAAGGAACAACTGTAATACCAGGAAGAAAAGGCGGAGTTCCATACATGACATTTGAATATGTTTTAAAACAAAAAGGATTAGATACCTCAAAAGATTTGGTATTAGATGATAGCATAAGCTTTGACCTAATGGCAGGAGCTTTTGCTGGAGGAAATGCAGAATATGTAACATTATTTGAACCTACAGCATCAATGACAGAAGAACAAGGAGCAGGCTATATTGTAGCATCAGTAGGAGCAGAAGCGGGAGAAATTCCATATACTGCATATTTTGCAAAGAAAAGTTATATAGCCAAAAATGAAAAGTTAATACAGAATTTTACAGATGCAATATATAAAGGACAAAAATGGACAGAAGAACATTCAGCAAAAGAAATTGCAGAACTTATAAAAGACTTTTTCCCAAGTACAGATGTACAAATGCTAGAAAGCTCAATTCAAAGATACAAAGACATAGATGCTTGGAACAAAACACCAGTTATGACGGAAGAAGCTTTCAATAAATTACAAGATGTAATAGAAGAAGCTGGAGAACTAGAAAAAAGAGCAGACTACGAAAAAGTTGTAAACAACAAATATGCAGAAGAAGCAATAAAATAAACATAGAGGCAAACAAAATTGCCTCTATGTTTTAATTTAATCTAAAAATTCAAGTTTACCATTATTAAAAGCCTTAATTCTAGCAAGAGAATAAACAGGAACCCCTAAACCTTCAAGCTTAGCTCTACCAGCCTGGAAAGACTTCTCAATAACAATACCAATACCACACAAATTAGCACCAGACATTTTTATTATTCTACTAGCACCAAGCCCAGCCTCTCCATTAGCAAGAAAATCATCAATAAATAAAATCTTATCACTAGAATCAAGAAACTTACGAGAAGCAGTAAGCTGATAAGAAGTACCCTTTGTAAAAGAAAACACTTCAGTTTGAAGTAAATCTTCATCCAAAATTTTAGAAGTCTGCTTTTTGAAAATAACCAAAGGAACATTCAAAATACTTGCAACAGAAAAAGCAGGTGCAATACCAGAACTTTCAATAGTAACAACCTTAGTAATTCCAAAATCCTTAAAATGCTCTGCAAAATCCTCCCCCATTTTTCGCATTAACTCACAATCAACCTGATGATTAATAAAACCATCTACCTTCAAAATATCATCATTCAAAACCCTACCATCAGCTAAAATTCTCTCTTTCAACAAATCCATAAAAAATCACTCCTGAAAAAATAATATTACATAATAGAAAAAAAGTCAATAAAAATTTGCATATCTATTTATAGCAAATCACAAAAAGTGAAAATATGTATGCTGTAAATGTTAAAAATAATCCAAAACTTAAGAAAGTATTGGAATGCTTTTTATTGGCTTAATTTGAAAAATAATAAAAGTTTAATTACATAAAACCATTGACTTTAAGTAATTTTATGGTACAATAATAAACATCTAGGCAAATTCTAAAGCCAAATAGTTTTTGATTTTAAAAACTAAAAAATCCAAAAAATTGAAAAAAACAAAGCTTATATATAATGCAAAAAGAAAGAAGGAAACAAAATGGATAATGAATTAATTAGTACAAATAATAATGAAATTAAAAAACTTATATATGTAATAAGAGGAAAACAAGTAATGCTAGATAGTGATGTTGCAAGGTTATATCAATACCCTACTAAACGTATAAATGAAATTGTGCGAAGAAATATAGCACGATTTCCAACAGAATTTTGTTTTCAACTTAGTGATAATGAATTTCTAAACTTGAGGTCGCAATTTGCGACCTCAAGTTTAGAAAATAAATATGGTGGAAGAAGATATATGCCGTATGTATTTACAGAACAAGGTGTTGCAATATAGCCTAATAATAGATATAATCAAAACAGCCAAAGAAAAGATAGTGATAATTGATAACTATATAGATGAAAGCTTACTTTCAATGCTATCTAAAAAGAAAAAAGATATTGAAGTAATAATTATAACAACAGATAAATGTAAAATAACAGAGTTAGACATAAAAAAATTCAACAGTGAATATCCATATCTCCAAGTAATAAAAAGCAATAAGTTTCACGATAGATTTATAATTATAGATAACAAGATTTTATATCATTGTGGAGCATCAATAAAAGACTTAGGTAAAAAATGTTTTGGGATAAATAGATTTGAAGACAACAAGATAACAAGACAAATAATCCGGAAATTTTGTTTGAAATGCTGAATTTTTCATTTGCATAAAAATTAAAATAACAAGAATTGTTTCAAAGTGTTGACAAATTCTGCCAATTCATGTTATCATAAATAATAGTTAGGAGAGATAACTATGAAAATAGAAGTAATTTTTAGAAACGAGCATCATAAAAATTAGCTTGTGTCATATATATGGCACAGGCTTTTGGTGCTTGTGCCTAAGAGTAGAAACCTTATGGTAGAAGTGCCATAAGGTTTTTTTGATTGCTCTAAATTTAAGCTGGCCAGCTCTAAAAATTTAAAGCAAACTCTCTTGAAATTTTAAAGGAGGATTTTTATATGAAAAATAAGTTGATTTTAATTTTAGCAATTATAATAATTGCAAGTGTTGCGGTAATTTTTGCAACTAAAACAAAAACAAAGGAAACAGGAGATTCTTTAAGTAGAATTTTAAACAAAAATACTTTCATTCTAGGGCTAGATGATAGCTTTCCACCAATGGGATATAGAAATGAGGATAATGAGATTGTAGGCTTTGATATTGATGTGGCAAAAGAAGTATGTAATAGGCTTGGAGTGCAACTTGTAATACAACCAATTTCATGGAATGCAAAAGAGCAAGAGCTTAATTCATACAACATAGACTGTATTTGGAATGGAATGTCTATTAATGAAAAAAGAAAAGAGGCAATGAGTCTTTCAAATTCATACATGACAAATAGAATGACATTTGTAGTAAAAAATGAGAGTAATATTCAAAAACTAGAAGATTTAACAGGAAAAAACATTGGTGTACAATCAGGCTCTAGTGCAGAAGAGGCATTAGAAACTTCTAAAATTTATTCTCAAGCAAAGCAAGTAATATCATATGTAGATAATATTACAGCATTTATGGATATGGAAACAAACCAAATAGAAGCGGTATTTGTAGATGAGGTCTTAGCAAACTATTACATAGCTTCAAACAACAAAAACTATAGAATCTTAAATGAAGCATTAGAAGAAGAACAATACGCCATTGGCTTTAGAAAGCAAGATACAGAACTTTGTAGTAAAGTAAATGAAATATTACAAGAAATGAAAATAGATGGAACACTTGCAAAAATTTCTACAACCTGGTTTGGCAAAGATGTTACAACAATAAAATAGGGTGATAAAAATGGATATAAATTATTTAATAAAACTAACAAAAATTTTATTGCAAGGATTAACTGTATCATTAAAAATATTTAGTTTAACATTAATATTGGCAATCCCACTTGCAATAATTATATCGGTTTTAAGTCTATCAAAAAATAAAATAATATCAATTCTTACAAAAACTTATATATTAATAATGCGAGGAACACCACTATTATTGCAAATAATATGTATATATTTTGCACCATATTATTTATTTAAAGTTTCATATAATAGATTTGTAGCTGTTATAATAGCATTTACTTTAAACTATGCAGCATATTTTGGTGAAATTTTTAGAGGAGGCATAGAAAGCATACCAAGAGGGCAATGGGAAGTTTCTTTTACGCTAGGATTTAGCAAATTGCAAACCTTTTTCATAATAATACTACCGCAGGTTGTAAAAAGAATACTTCCATCAATATCAAATGAAGTAATAACACTAGTAAGAGATACATCACTTGCTCAAGTAGTTGGAGTAACTGAATTATTCGCTTTTGCCCAGAAACAAGCCAATTACAGCTTTTCAATAATACCGTTATTAATAGCAGGATTGATATATTTAATTATAAGTATGATATTAACACTAATATTTAATTACACAGAAAGGAAACTTGAGTATTATAGGTGAGAAAAATGAATGTTTTAGAAGTTAAAAATGTAAGTAAAAGCTATAATAATAAAAAAGTACTAGATAATTTTTCATTAGCTGTAAAGAAGGGCGAAATAATATCGATAATAGGACCATCAGGAGCAGGAAAATCAACACTCTTAAGGTGTATAAATGGACTTGAAACCCTGGAAAAAGGCAAAATAATAATTAATAATAAGGTTAATAAAAAGAATATTTCCAAACAAGCAAATTTAGAAATAGGTTTAATATTTCAAGATTACAACCTATTTCCACAATATACAGTATTACAAAATATAACATTGCCATTAACCAAGATTTTAAGAAAAAGCAAAGCTGAAGCAGTGAGCCAAGCAAAAACAATATTAGCCAAACTATCTTTGCAAGACAAAGAAAATTCATACCCTTATGAATTATCAGGAGGAGAAAAACAAAGAGTAGCAATAGCAAGAGCTATTGCTACAAACCCAAAAATATTATGCTTGGATGAACCAACAAGTGCACTAGATCCAAAACTTGTAAAGCAAATATATAACATAATAAAAGACTTAGCAAGTCAAGGCAAAGCAATTCTTATAGTAACTCACGATATAGAATTTGCAGAAAAGATTTCAGATAAGATATACAAATTGGGATAGTAATATAAATTTGCTTTTTCTATAAAAAAATGTACTTTATCACATTTTTATGTTATAATCTCTAAAAAAGAAGTGAGGTAATTTATGTTTAAAAATATACTATTTGATTTAGATGGAACAATAATTGATTCAAGAGAGGGAATAATTAATGGGTTTGTATATACATTAAAACACTTTTGTATAGAAGTTCAAGACAGAACAAGCCTAGAAAAATTTATAGGACCACCATTAGAAGATACATTTGTAAACTACTATAATCTTACAAAAGAGCAAGCCAAGTATGCAATAGAAAAGTACAGAGAATTTTATGAAAAAACGGGAGTCTGGGAAACTAAGCTATATAAAGAAATTGATGAATTAATTAGAGACTTAAAACAAAACGGAAAAAATGTTCTTCTAGCCACATCAAAACCAGAACCTTATGCGAATAAAATACTTGAAAAATACAATCTAAAACAATACTTTTACTTTGTATCAGGAGCCACTTTAGATGGAACAAGAAATGCAAAAAAAGATGTAATAAAATTTGCATTAGACAATATAAATAATTTAAAATTAGAAGAATGTATTATGGTAGGAGATAGAAACTATGACATTCTTGGAGCTAAGTCTAATAAACTAAAATCAATAGGTGTAACTTATGGATTTGGAACAAAACAAGAACTAGAAACAGCAGGAGCAGACTACATTGCAGAAGATGTAGAAGAATTAAGAAAAGTTTTACTAAAGTGAATATTGACTTTTTGTAAATAATAATATAAAATAATACCAACCTTTCACTTGAAAAGGAGAAAGGGGGTGTAACTAATGACAAGTTCCGAGTTAATTTTGCGATTAGTAGAAATGCTTTTGAAAGAAAAGGAAGAAACTATGAAAGCAAAAGAGCAAAAAGAACAAAGCAGGGATTAGAGTAGAAATACATAATCCAAAAACAGGGTAGTTGCTGTGGCTACTCTGTTTTTTTATAAAAAAAGAATATGTGTAGCTGTGATACACATATTCAACTAATAACTCATTCCAAGCAAAGAACATTTGCTTTCGCTAAAAATATAATAACATATATTTTACAGAAAGTCAAGAAAACGGAAAGAAAAAAATTAATAAAATTTTTTTTCTTTCCATGTTCCATTTTCATAAAAATATGATATAATACACCCAAGCAAGAGAAAAAGAGGGAGCATGAAAAAGATGCAAAAGGTTATAAAAGACGTATTTCAAGATTTTAAAAAAGAAAGTAATATTCAAGAAGCACAAATTCAAAAAATGAATTTATATAAAAAAAGCAACAAGTTAGAGGTAGATATTTTAAGTCAAAATCAGCTAAAAGTTCAAGAATTAGCTGATTTTGAATCTTATTTATCAACAAGATTTAACATTCAGACAATAATAATTGATGTAAAATATCCAGAAAAACTTGAGCTAATTCACACACTTGAAGATGATTGGAATGACATTATAAAATATGTATCTTCAAAATTCCCAATCACAAAATCAATTTTAAAAGGAAGCACTATTTGCTTAGATGAGAACAGTGCAGAAATCAATTTGAAAAGCAAAAGCTCAGAGTTTTTACATGCATATTCAGTAGATAGTGTTTTAGAAAAGCTATTTATGAATGTATATGGCAGGAAATATAGAGTTACATACAATGAAAATATTTCAGCAGAGGAAATAAATGAGCAACGCCATCTATTAGAAGAATTGCAAGATAATGTTTGTAAAAATATGATAAATAATATGAACTTTATTGCAGAAGAAAATAAAAAGGCAGCTCAAGAATTAAAACAAGAGCAAAAAGCAGAAAAAAGTGCTGGAACTATAGAGGAAGAGCCAGAAGAGGAAACACCTTTAATCATTGGAAGAAGTGCAAATATCAAGGAGCAAATTGTAAAAATAAAAGACTTAACAGCAGATTACGGAAAAGTTGCTTTGCAAGGAAAAGTAATAAGAACTGATTCAAGAGAATTAAAAAATGGCAAAACTTTAGTAATGTTTGATGTATACGATGGAACAAGCACAATTACTTGTAAATCATTCGTTGAACCAGAAAAAGTTCAAAAAGTTATGGCAAGAATCAAACCAAAAATAAGAGTAAAACTACAAGGGAATGCAGCTTATGATAACTTTGCAAAAGAGCTTGGAGTAATTGCAAATGTAGTAATAGAATTGCCACCACAAGCAGAAATTACAAGACAGGATAATAGCATGACAAAACGTGTAGAACTACACATGCACACCCAAATGAGCCAAATGGATGCTATTACACCAGCAAAGGAACTAATAAAACGAGCTGCATCATGGGGAATGAAATCGGTTGCAATTACAGACCATGGTGTTGTACAAGCTTTTCCAGAAGCAAAACATGCAGTTGATGACTTAGGATTAGATATAAAAGTTATATATGGTGTTGAGGCATATTTTGTTCCAGATGATGAAATACCAGAAGGAGAAGATGGCTGGAAAAAGGTTAAACCATATCATGCAATAATACTTACACAAACACAAAAAGGATTAAGAAATTTATATGAATTAATATCAGTATCACACATACAATACTTCCACAAAAGACCAAGAGTACTTCAAAGCGTATTTGAAAAATATAGAGAAGGGCTAATATTAGGAAGTGCTTGTGAACAAGGAGAGCTATATAGAGCAATTCTACATAACAAGCCAGAAGAAAAAATAGAAAAAATCGCTCAGTATTATGATTACCTAGAAATTCAACCACTTGGAAATGATAACTTCCTTATAAGAGAAGGCATTGTGCCAGATGAAGAAGCACTTAAAAACATAAATAGAAAAATAGTAGAGTTAGGAGAAAAATTTGGGAAATTAGTAGTAGCAACATGTGATGTTCACTTTATGGACCCACAAGATGAAGTATATAGAAGAATACTAATGGCAGGCCAAGGCTTCTCAGATTGTGATAACCAAGCACCATTGTACTTTAGAACAACAGAAGAAATGCTAAAAGAATTTGAATACCTAGGACCAGAAAAGGCTTACGAAGTAGTTGTTACAAATACAAATAAAATAGCAGACCTTTGCGAAAATGTATGCCCAATTTCAAAGGAAAAATGCCCACCAGTAATACCAGGAGCAGAGGAAGAAATAAAAGAAACTTGCGAAAACAAGGCAAAAGAACTATATGGAGACCCACTTCCAGAAATAGTGCAAGCAAGGCTAAAAAGAGAGTTAGACTCAATTATTAAAAACGGTTTTTCAACATTATACATAATTGCACAAAGACTAGTTTTAAAATCAAACGAAGATGGATACTTAGTTGGTTCAAGAGGTTCAGTTGGTTCATCATTTGTAGCCAATATGCTTGGAATAACAGAAGTAAACTCACTTCCACCACACTATAGATGCCCAAAATGCAAATATTCAGATTTTACAGATTATGGAATAAAAAACGGGGTAGACTTACCAGATAAACTTTGTCCAAAATGTGGACAAAAACTTTGCAAAGATGGAATGGATATACCATTTGAAACATTCTTAGGTTTCAATGGAGATAAAGAGCCAGATATAGACTTGAATTTCTCTGGAGAATATCAAGGAAAAATACACAGATATGCAGAAGTTATATTTGGGAAAGGAAAAACATTTAAAGCCGGAACAGTAGGAACAATGGCAGAAAAAACAGCTTATGGATATGTAAAAAAATATTATGAAGAAAGAAACATACCAATAACAAATGCAGAAATATCAAGGCTTGTAGATGGCTGTGTTGGAGTAAAAAGAACAACAGGTCAACATCCAGGAGGAATAATAGTTGTTCCACATGGTAGAGAAATATATGAATTTTGCCCAGTACAACACCCAGCAGATGATCCAAATTCAGATATAATTACAACACACTTTGATTATCACTCAATAGATAAAAACTTGCTAAAACTAGATATGCTAGGTCATGATGATCCAACAGTAATAAGAATGTTACAAGATTTAACAGGAGTAGATCCAAAAACAATACCACTAGATGATAAAGAAACAATGTCTCTATTTAGCTCAACAAAGGCACTTGGAGTAACTCCAGAACAAATAAATTCACAAGTTGGTTCATTTGGTGTACCAGAATTTGGAACAAAATTCGTACGAGACATGCTTGTTGATACAAAACCAACAACATTTGAGGAGTTAATAAGAATATCAGGAGTATCACATGGTACAGATGTATGGCTAAACAATGCACAAACATTAATAAAAGAAGGAACAGCAACACTAAGTGATGCAATATGTACAAGAGATGACATAATGACATACCTAATAAAAATGGGACTAGATCCAAACCATTCATTTAAAATAATGGAAGCAGTTCGTAAAGGAAAAGTAGCAAAAGGTGCAGAACCAAAGTGGGAAGAGTATAAGGAAGAAATGAGAGAACATGGAGTTCCAGAATGGTATATAGATTCATGTAAAAAAATAAAATACATGTTCCCAAAAGCACATGCAGTAGCGTATGTAACAATGGCTTTTAGAATTGCATGGTTCAAAGTGCATATTCCACTTGCATACTACGCAGCATACTTTTCAATAAGAGCAGATGAATTTGATAGTGAATGCATGATACATGGAAAAGAAAAAGTAAAAGCAAAAATGAAAGAAATAGAAATGCAAGGAAACAATGCAACACAAAAAGATAAAGGAATGTACACAATACTAGAAATAGTGCTAGAATTCTATGAAAGAGGCTTCGACTTCTTACCAATAGACCTATACAAATCACACAGCAACAAATTCCAAATAGAAGATGGCAAAATAAGACCACCACTATCTAGTATAGCAGGTCTTGGAGGAATCGCAGCAGAAAATATATATCAAGCAGCAAAAGAAGGAAAATTCATGTGTATAGATGACCTACAATACAAAGCCAAAATAGGAAAATCAACAACAGAAATGCTAAGTAAATTCGGCTGCCTAGATGGCATGAGCCAAAGCAACCAATTAAGCTTATTTGGTTAAAACTTCGTAGTAGACAAGGCATAAAGATATTTATCATATCTTTATGCCTTATAATATTGTAAACTTGAAATATTATTTTTGTAGAATTATGCAGAAAAATGTTGAATTTTATTTTTGTTTATTTTATAATAATATCAAATTTATAAAAAAAGGTGATTATAAATGATGACAGCTACAAATACAAGAAAAGAAGCAAGAGAAAGTTTAACAGGAAAGTGGGGAAAAGCAGTTTTAATTGTTTTCGTATATAATTTAATTTCATTTTTAATTCAAGTAATTCTAGAATATTCAGAGGACAGTGAAGGATTACTATACAATATTGTTTCAATTACACAATTTATTATTAATGTCCCAATAAGCTATGGCATTATAATTGCATTTATGAAACTAAAAAGAGGAGAAGAAGTTGAAACTTTCGACTTTTTGAAGTTAGGATTCTCAAACTTCAAGAAAAGTTGGAGCATTGCTTGGAATAGGTTTTTAGTTATGATTGTACCAACACTTATAATATTCGCAATTGTGTTTGCTTTATCATTCTATTCAGTTGTTTCAAGTGGCTTAATGAGTACAAGTTATTCTGTTAAATATGCTTCTACAAATAATTTAGCAATACTAATAATTGCATTAATTGCCATTATTGCATGCTTAGTTTGGTCAATGGTAAAGAGATATTCAGTTGAACTTGCGGAATATATATCTTATGATGAACCTGAAATATCAGGCAAAGAAGCGGTTAAAAAAAGCCAAGAAATGATGCAAGGAAACAAAGGTAATTTATTTGTGCTAGAGATTTCTTTCATAGGATGGTCAATTCTAGCAGTATTAACATTTGGAATTGGTTTCTTATGGTTAGCTCCATATATTCAGGTAAGTAAAACTTGTTTTTATGAAGAACTAAAAAACAAAAACGTGTAAACTACAAAAATAAAATGGAATGATTTATTTCATTCCATTTTTTACGCTAAATTTATTGAATAAATCCCAAAAATAGTATATAATATACCAAGTAAAAAAAGAAAAAGAGGAGACTTTAAGTTATGAAAATAGGAATAGTTGGATTACCAAATGTTGGAAAAAGTACAATGTTTAATAGTATAACAAAAGCTGGAGCAGAGTGTGCAAATTATCCATTCTGTACAATTGAACCGAATGTTGGAATGGTAGCAGTTCCAGATGAAAGATTAGATAAATTAACCCAAATGTATCACCCACAAAAAACAACACACGCAGTTATTGAATTTGTTGATATTGCAGGACTAGTTAAAGGAGCAAGCAAAGGTGAAGGACTTGGAAACAAATTCTTATCACATATAAGAGAAGTTGATGCAATAGCTGAGGTTGTAAGATGCTTTGAAGATGAAAACATAGTTCATGTTGATGGAAATATTAATCCTAAAAGAGACATAGAAACAATTAATTTAGAACTTATCTTTGCAGATATAGAAACAGTTGATAAAAGGCTTGATAGAGCTACAAAAATGTTAAAAGCTGATAAAAAATATCAAATTGAAATAGATGCATTAAAGAAAATAAAGGAACTATTAGATAATGGAAAACCAGCAAGACAAGTAGAACTTACAGATGAAGAAAAAGACACAGTAAAAGATTTATTCTTGCTAACATCAAAACCAATAATCTACATAGCAAATGTTGAAGAAGACCAACTAGCAGATGTTGAAAATGATGTAAATGTTAATAAAGTAAAAGAAATTGCCAAAGAAGAAAATACAAAATGTATTCCACTTTGTGCAAAAATAGAAGAAGAATTATCAAGCCTAGATGATACAGATAAACAAGAAATGTTAGAAGCACTTGGCTTAAAAGAATCAGGTTTAGATACAGTAATAAGAGAAAGTTACGATTTACTTCGGACTAATGTCATTCCTAACAGCAGGTGAACCAGAAGTAAGAGCCTGGACAATAAAAAAAGGAACAAAAGCACCAGAGGCTGCAGGAAAAATTCACTCAGATATACAAAGAGGATTTATAAAAGCAGAAATAGTTTCATTTGATGATTTAATGAAAGAAGGCTCAATGGTAGCAGCAAAGGAAAAAGGCTTAGTTCGTTCAGAAGGAAAAGAATATATTATGCAAGATGGAGATATAGTACTTTTCAAATTTAATGTATAGAAAGGACTTATTTATATGAGTAAATTCAGGTTTTACACAGCACTTTACGTTTCAAAACTTGCTGTTCATGCTCTAAAATTATTAAAAAGAAATGCTTCATATATGCCAGGCAAAATTGCAATTAAGATATGCCCAGATTTTTTAGAGCAAATAGATAAACCAAAAAAAACCATTGCAGTAACAGGAACAAATGGAAAAACCACAGTATGTAATATGATAAATGATATATTAATTGAAAATGGTTTTAATGTATTAAATAACAGATTAGGATCAAACCTAAATTCTGGAATAGCATGCAGTTTGCTTACAAAAGCATCTCTTAAAAACAAAATAACAGAAGAAATAGCCGTTTTTGAAGTAGATGAAAGAAGTTCAAAACTAATATATAAATACATAAAACCAGACTATTTGGTTTGCACAAATTTATTTAGAGATTCAATAAAAAGAAATGCAAATACAGATTATATAGTAGATATTATAAACAGCAGTCTTCCAAAAGAAACAACTTTAGTTTTAAATGCAGATGACTTAGTATCTTGTAGTCTTGGAAAAAACAACAAGAAAATATACTATGGAATAGACAAGCTAGATACTGATGTAGAAGAAACAACAAACATAATAAAAGATATAAAAACCTGCCCAATATGCGATACAAAGCTAAAATACGAGTATGCAAGATACCATCATATAGGAAAAGCATACTGCCCAAATTGTAGCTTTAAATCACCAGAAAGTAATTTTCTAGTAAAAAATATAGATAAAGAAAGAAAAGAAATTATAATAAAAGAAACAAAGAAAAGCTATAAATACAACATGATAGCAGACAGTTTATTCAACATTTACAACGAACTTGCAGCTATAACAATTTTAAGAACAATAGGAGTATCTGCTACAAAAATTAATAATGCAATAAAGAAAACTAAAATTGTTGAAACAAGAATTAGTGAAGAAGAAATAAACGGAAAAAGGGTAATAACACACCTTTCAAAAGGACAAAATCCAGTAGCTGCATCACGTGTATTTGATTATGTACAAAGTGAGCCAGGAAATAAGGCAGTAATCTTAATAATAGATGACTGCGATGATGCCAAAAATTCCTCAGAAAACCTTACATGGCTATATGATGCGGATTTTGAACTTTTGAACAAAGATGATATTAAGCAAATAATAATAGGAGGGGTAAGAGCAAACGATTATTATTTACGCCTATTATATGCAGGAGTACCAGAAGAAAAATTAATAAAAGTAGTAAATGAGTTAGAAACAACTAAATTTATAGAAAAAGAAATAGATACAATATTTATTCTGCATGATATTTACAAATATGATGTAGCTCTCAAATTAAAAGAAAACATAAAAGGAGGGCTATTTGATGAAAATTGAAATATTATACCCTGAAATGTGCAACATATATGGAGATTATGGAAATATCATGTTCCTAAAAAAATGCTTGCCAGAAGCGGAATTTATAGAAACAAGCTTACATACAGAACCAGCATTTGCAAGCAAAGATGTTGATTTAATATATATGGGAGCAATGACAGAAAAAGCACAAGAAAAAATAATAATAGCATTACAACCATATAAAGATAAATTAGATGAATATATACAGACAGAAAAAGCAATACTATTTACAGGAAATAGTTTAGAAATTCTTGGTAAGTATATAGAAAATGATGATGGAACAAAAATAGAAGGACTAGGCTTAATAGATATATATTCAAAAAGAGAAATGTTTAACCGTTATAATTCATTATTCTTAGGAGAATTTGAAGGAATAAAAATAGTAGGATTTAAAGACCAATTTGCACATTCTTATGGAAACAATGAAACAACATATTTTGCAAAATCAATACGTGGAGCAGGTCTAAACAGACAAAGCAAACTTGAAGGAATAAGAATAAATAATTTTATTGGAACATCAATACTAGGTCCAATTTTAGTGTTAAACCCAGAATTTGCTACATATTTTGTTCACAATATATTAGGACAAGCAAATGCAAAAATTCCATTTGAAAAAGCAGCGTATGAAAGCTATGAAGCAAGACTAAAAGAGTATGAAGACACAAAAAGAACAGGTTAAAATATAATCTTTAATGTTATTGGGTAGAAATTAAGGAGGAATACTAATTAATGGGAAACATAAAGTATATATTAAGTCGTTTATCAAAAATGGACTACAAGGCAATGCTAAATAAAGTAAATGAAGTACACAAAAAAACCGGAAAATCACGTTTAGCAATATTCTTAGATATGTCAGAATGTGCAAAAAAATATGGAGCTCGGTTATATGGATTACGATTTATTTGAAATGTATAACCTAACAGATGAGCAAAGAGATACGTATATAACAAGAGGTAGAAATAATAGCTTAATTGCAAAATACAACAATAAAGCGTATTTCCACATATTTGAGAACAAAAACGAATTTAATAGAAAATTTGAAAAGTATTTAAAAAGAGATTGGATAGATGTAACAACAGCTCCAAAAGAGGATGTTATAAAATTTATAGAAAAGCATAACACTTTTATGGCAAAACCAATAGACGGTGGCTGTGGAAAAGGAATAGAAAAAATCGAAACAAAAAATTACAATTCATCTGATGAATTGTATGATTATCTTACAGATAATCATAACTTTGAACTAGAAGAGGTTATAAAGCAAAATGAAAAAGTAAGTAACATTTACCCAGGAGCTATAAATACAGCAAGAATTGTTACTATACTAAAGGACAATAAACCAAACGTTATTTGTGCATATTTTAGAATAGGAAATGGATCATTTGTGGACAACTTCAATAGTGGAGGAATGGTAGCACCAATTGATGTAAAAACAGGCATAGTATCAGATAGAGCAATAGATAAAAAGAAAAATCTATATGAAGTACATCCAGCAACAGGAAATATTATAAAAGGCTTTAAATTTCCAGATTGGGAAGAAGCTTTAAAAATGTGTAAAGAAGCGGCAAAAGTTGTACCAGAAATGGCATATATTGGCTGGGATGTAGCTTTTTCAGACAAAGGACCAGTATTTGTAGAAGCAAATGAATTTCCAGGACATGACATCTATCAATTACCAGAGCATACACCAAACAAAATAGGAATGATGCCAAAATTTAATAGTATATAATAAAAAAAGTGCTTACTTATTTAGTAAGCATTTTTAACATTTTAGGATACAATTTAACAGCATTTTTCTTCCAGTTTTCTACAACAGCCTTAGCTTGCTCCCTAGAACCAGCAAAGGTTTTAACTTCAAATGTAACCTTACCGTTTTCGGTAATTTTACAAACTACAGTATAAGAACTTTCGCTTTCAGGAATAAAGTCAGCAGTAATAGAGTATTCATCTTCAATAGAACGTAAATCCTCTTTAAAGTGATTATCAATTTGAAACCTTGTAAAACCAGGAATTAAATCCTGAACTAAGTTAATTGCTTGTCTACCATCACTTGTTATCTCATAAATTGTCTCATTTTTATCGGATAAACCTTTTAAAATATATTTATTATCAATTAAATCTAATAAAAATTGTTGAAAATAGAAATAATTCATATCTTCAAAAATCAATACTAGCTTGTAAAATGCAGTGTTTTCAATACCTTTATTAATTTTGTTAAGCAAATATAAAATTAAAGCCTTATTTTCAGCTAAAGTTTCATTATCAGAAGCTAATTTCATATAATCAAATCCTTTCAAAACATAAATATTATACCACAAATATGGTGGAAAGCCAAGAGATTGAAGAAAAATGAGAAAAATTATCTAGTGCCAATTGTCGAAAAAAGTCGAACGATTTTTGTTGCAAAAAGGGGGATTGTGTGGTATAGTATTAATATTCTTAAATCTTGACCGAAATTCTAAAAAGGTCAAAAGAGGGTTTTAAATTGATTCTAAAAATTCTAAGTATTAAATCTAAAAAATACCCAAAAAGAATGTAATTTAAAATTAAATAAGCGGGTTTAGTCCATAATAAGCCTGTTTTAAAAAGGAGGAATTATATGGAGGAAAAAAGAAATTTAAGAGAACAGGGAAAACTGTTGTTACCTAAGTTAGATGTGGTATTTCATGCGTTATTCAGAGAGGAGAATAAGGATATACTAGGAGTACTGGTTTCAGACATTATAAAAGAAGAAGTAAAGATAAAAACCATTGACAAAAATAGGTATGTAAATATCATAGAAGCAGATGATAAACTAGGAGTAATGGATATAAGAGCAGATTTAAAAAATGACACTAATTGTATAATTGAAATACAGCTAAAACCATGTAAAAATGAACCAGAAAGGATACTATATTACTGGGCAGATGCATATGCAAGACAGGCCAAAAGAGGGGAAAAGTATAAGATACTAAAAAAGACAATAAGTATAGCAATATTAGACCATGAATTAGAAGCATTAAAAGGAATAGATGAACTAGGAATAAAGTGGCAGATAAGAGAAGAATTAACAGGGAAAAGGGTATTGACAGATAGACTAGAATTAATTATAATAGAAATACCAAAGGCAATAAAACTGTATGCAAAGATGCCCCAAAACCCGATATGCCAATGGATGATGTTTTTGGATAATCCAAACCAAAAGGAGGTAGCAAGTATTATGGAAGAAAATAAAGCTATAAAGAAAGCCATTGGAGAATTAGAACAAGTAAGCGGAGATGAAAAGATAAGAAGGATTGCAGAATTGAAAGAAAAGTACATAAGAGATGAGCAAGCAAGTTTAGAATATGCAAAAGATGAAGGATATAAAACTGGCAAAGAAGAAGGAATGAAAGCTGGAATAGAAGAGGGAATGAAGGCTGGAAGAAACGAAGGCCGAAACGAAATAGCCAAAAACATGCTAAAAGAAAATCTTTCAATCGAGCTTATTTCTAAATTAACTAGTTTATCACAAGAAGAAATCGAAAAATTAAAAGAATAAACAAGCAATTTGTAAACTAAATCCCAAGATGAATTTTAATTGGTTTGGGAGATTTTCATTTTTAAACCTAAAAGCCATACCACTTTGTTATATTTCACCAAAACTATTGCAAAAAATATTTTTTTATTATAAAATATAGAAAAAGGCAAAGCAAAGGAGAAAAAGATGATGAACAAAATAGCTAAAACCCTTGGGGCTGTACACACACACCAGATTGTTGAACAAAAGGTTTAAGCAGCTAGGAAAACAAATAAAAAAATAAGAAATAAAAAGAAAAATATAGAATAAAAAATAAAAAGACAAAAAATGGAGGTATAATACCACTTAATTAGTGGTAAATACCTCTTTTAATTTATCTACACCCAGTATATTAATAACTCTTTTGAGGTTGTAGGCAAGAAAAACAGAGGAAGCCCAAGAGGCAACCCTATCTAAACCCTTGATATAAGCATGAGTAAAACCTAAGGCACGTTTAATTGTACCAAAGGGATGCTCGACGAGAGCTTTTCTAAGCTTGTAGAAGGAAGAATCAGCCTTGTATTTTTCTTCAAATTGAGTAAGTAAATCTTCTTTCAAATTACGCTTAATAGAACGACCATTGATAGATTTAGTACATTTGTCAAGGAAAGGGCAAGAAGTACAAGAAGAACAAGAGTAAATTTTGTATTTAGAAGTAACGCCATTTCTAGTTTCAGTAGAGTTTCTAGAAAAAGAGAGTTCTTTACCAAGAGGGCAAATGTAAATATCTTTAGAGGCATCAAAAATAAAACGGTCTTTAGAAAAATCAGAAGAACCAGTAGCATTAGAGGTTTTAGGTTTAGGGACAAGAGCAGAAACATTAGGAGAGTTGTTGATAGCAAGTAAATCGTCAGCCTTGTAGAAACCAGTGTCAGCGAGTTCAGTAATAGAGTGGTTAGGAGATTTTGAAATAAGGTCATCTAAATTGTAGTCTGAAAAAAGTTTGTCAGACATAGGTTTAAGAAGGCCAACATCATTGGCTTGATTAGAGGCATCAAAATCAACAATAAGTTTGTGTTTAGAGTCAACCACAGATTGGATATTGTAACAAGGTTCAATGTTGGAATGATTTTTCATAACTTTAGAATCAGGATCAGTGAGACAAAGCTCAGAAATATTATCCTTAATCATTTTTTCTTTAATAGCAGAATATTGAACTTTTCTAGATTTAATCAAATCAAGCTTCTTTTTAAATTCAGCTTTTTTAGCGTCATCGAAGGCAGAAATATCGTCATCAATTTTAGAAATATATTCATTAATTTTATCATCAATATGAGCAAGAGCCTTATCAAGGCTGTCAATAGTAAAAGCACGCTTTTTAGAACAGTGAGCTTTAATTTTAGTACCATCGAAGGCAAATATTTTAAAGTCGAAAAGATTAAGAGAGCGGCAGATGTTAGAGAACTGTTTAAAAACATTTTTAATAGCAGCAGAATTTTTCTTGCAGAAATTAGCTAAAGTAGAATAGTCGGGTTTAAGATTACCGGTAAGCCAAATAAGCTCAATGTTTCTAGAACACTCACGTTCTTGCTTTCGAGAAGACTGAATACCATTGAAAAAGCAATAAATATGAATTTTAAGAAGTACATCAGTACGATAAGGCTTTTGCCCAGGGCTGTTGCCGGAATAAGTAATAAAACCAAGAGAATTAAGGTCAAGAGAATCGACAAAAGCATCAATAACTCTAACATAATTATCATCAGAAATGAGATTATCAAAAGCGAAAAAATCTAAAAATTGAGATTGAAATCTATCAGTACCTTCAATAAAAGCCATAATAAAAACCTCCAAAATGTAATAAAAATCTAAAGAGATAATATCATAAAAGTGGCTAAAAATCAAGGAAAACAGCGAAATATGAAGAAAAAGAGAAAAGAAAAAAGAGGAAAAGTGTTGCAAAAAAAATAGAAATAATATATACTAGAAACAGAAAGAAAGCAAAGAAAAAACAAAAGTAAGAGAAGAAAAGAACAAAAGGAGGGGAAAAAGAACATGAACGCTAGAACCATTGCAGGAGTAGAGAGAGAGAGAGAGAGAGAGAGAGAGAGAGAGAGAGAGAGAGAGAGAGAGAGCTGTATTTCTAAAAAACAGAAAAACAGAATTGTTCAACAACCTGACACAATTACTCTACAAAATAAAAACTGGGCAAAGAGAAAAAATAATATAGGAAATAAAGCAGGCATATTACAGTATGCTTTATTGAACATACACGCAAGAGATGGGTAAACTCATCTCTTGTTTTGGTGTGCAAAAAAATATTAGAGATAGGAGATAGGTAAATGAGAAGAGAGAAAGGAATAACGCTAATAGCGTTGATAATCACAATAGTAGTAATGTTAATATTAGTTGCAGTAAGTGTGAATGTAATAATAAAAAGTAACTTAATAGGAACAGCCGAAAAGACAGTGGACAAATATAAAACAGCATCAGAAGAAGAAAGCAATATGAGTCAAATTGAGATTAATGGAAAGAAGTATGATTCAATTGAAGATTATTTAGCAGGAGTAGAATCAATACCAGAAATTCACAACTGGGTAAGGACAGGAGATAATATCAAATGCGAGCATTGTAATACAAGCTTAACAATAGGGCAAAAAGTAAATTACACAAAAACAGGAACAGGAAGTTCTAGCATAAGTGAAGAAAAAAGTGGAATAGCTCAAGCAAAGGCAGATGAACAAAGTTGGGCAACAAGCTATGGAGTTCAAACGGTAAATATAGCTAGTGATGATACAAAATGGGTAGTATTAGGAGTAGAGGATAGTAATAAAAATGGAACAAATGAAACATTATTATTAACAACTGAAACTCCAACAACAGAAACAATAAGAATGTATGGTTATCAACCATATAATTATGCAATAGATGAAATAAACAGAATGTGTAAAGAAATATATGGAGCAGAAGCAAGGGGAATGACAATAGAAGATGTAAACGCATGTTTACAATATGTAGCACCAGAAGGAATGTGTGCAAAAAATAACTCTGGAACAATAGTATATTATACAGTTCCAGAGGGCACAAAAATCTCAGATTTAGGTTCAAGTTATGGAAATATATGGACAGATATACAAAATAATGCAAGAGTAATAGATGGAACCAAAAAATATTTCACACCAAGTTGCCCAGAAGGAACAACAGATTCAAGCGTACTAGGAAATATACCAGTAGATGGATATTTTTATGTAGTTGATTCAACTGTTGGCGCACCAGAAGGAATACCAGTATTATCAGATAGTACAACAAATGCAACTAAAAACTTAATATTTGGAGATTCAAACAATTATTTTTACTGGCTGGCTTCCCGTGGGGTCCGTGCGGACTCTGTTTTTGCTAGCTTTGGACCAGGGGCTGTGGATGGTGGCTTTGCGCGCTCCTACAACCGCTTGTTCATTTCCTTTGGCGTTTCGGTCTTCAATGACTTCTCCCTTCGTGCCGTAGTTTCTCTAAGGTCTGATATCCCAGCGGTTGTAGAGTAGGATAGGGCGAAAGTGGAAGGCTAGAGTGCAGTGGGAGAACAAGCCTCGTAACTGCCAGCACTCCCCAGCCGGACCTTTGGTCGGCTTGGGATTGAGGCTAGGTTTGAACTTGGGCAATGTGTGATAATGGCACTGGCGCGATTTTTTGGGGAAGGAGAAGATGTGGTTTGGGAACTCTTAATATGATGGAAACTATAAAGGTTATTCATAAGGAAGATGTTGTTTTGGTGAAGGTTGGAACATTTTATACAGCTTATGGAAAAGATGCGTATATAATAAACTACATGTTTAACTACAAATTAAATAAAACACAAGATGTATATACATCAGCTTTTCCAATATCTAGCTTGGCTAAAGTCACGGCAATTTTAGAGAAGAATAAAATCAACTACATTGTTCTGGACAGAAGGAACAATTATGATGTTGAACAACAGGTTGATAATAAAAACTTGAATAGATATGGAAAGTTTTTAGAATTAGCTAAAGTTAAAGTAAGGAAAAATAAAAGAATAGAAGAAATTTTAGAATGTTTAAAAGATGATGAAGAATTAATAGAAGAAGTAGAAAAGTTAATTTATGAAAGAAGAAAAATTTAAAGTAATAAATTTCATTAGAAAACTTATAGTAAACTTAGATAACTTGCTTGATAATTTCCCGAAAAAAGATGTAGAACTCAAAAACAGAATAAGACAAAACTCATATGATTTATTAGAACTGGTATATGAAGCAAATACCAGTTCTGATGTAGAAAATAAAAAACACTTGCTTGAAAAATCTATAGCCAAGATAAAGGTAATAGATTTTCTAGTAAACATATGCTATGATAAACAAATTATAAACAGTAAAAAATACATAAAGTTTGGAAATAGCATAGAAGATATAATTAAGTATTTAACAGGCTGGATAAAAAGCCTATTAAATTAGGGCACTGTTGTAATGGCTGGCTTCCCGTGGGGTCAATGCGAACTCTGATTATGCTAACTTTGGACCAGGGACTGTGAATGAAGGCAATGCGAACTCCTACAACAACTTGTTCAATTCCAATGGCAATTCGAACAACAATGACTTCTCCCTTCGTGCCGTAGCTTCTGTAAACTGTGGTTGCAACAGTCATGTGGCTGTGCAAGAGATAATATAGAAACAGACAGCTGTCCTTTAGTTATTTTAATTCTTTTAAAATACTATAAAGTAAAAGTAGATAAACCCATTTGTTAGTAGTAGTTCTTCTACGAAGGGGAGTGTGTTTTAGTACTGCTTTTAGAAGCACTTTTAAGCAAAGTGCTTCTTTTATTTAGCAAGTAATTATAAGATATGATACTGCTTGCAAAACTTGAAAGTGGAATTTGTTTAGAGGAATATAAAAAAGATTTTCTTTTCAATTTCCTATTAACAGTTCGGTATTTGGCATAATTACCTTTCCTATTCCTACCTAAAAATAAAAAATTATCTTTATTAGAGTAAATACGAGTTTTCTTATTTAAAACTAATTTTTCTTTTGCAAGAAAGCTTTTGATTTTCTCTAAGCAAAATTTTAAATATTTTTTACTTTGATGGAACAATAAAAAATCATCTTGATATCTAACATAATACTTGATTTTTAAAGTTTCTTTAATGTAATGGTCTAAATCGTTTAAATAAAAAACAGCAAGAAGCTGGCTACTCATTGCACCAATACTTAAGCCCATTTCATCACTCTCAATGATTTTTGATAAAATGTTTAAAGCTCTTTCATCTTTAAGCCTTTTCCTAAGTTTATTCATTAAAATATCATGGTCAATACTTTGAAAAAATTTACTAATATCACATTTTAAAATATAGTAATTCGAAAACCTTATACTACAAGCCTTATGAAAATTATTTGCAAGCTCCAACCCTCTTTTAGAACCTAAACCAATTCTACTTGCTACATTAGCATCTATTAGGCATGGAGAAGTTACAGGCAGAATAATAAATGTACTAACTAGGTGATTAACAATTTTATCTTGCAAACTCAAACTAACAATTCTTCTCTTTTTGGGTTCATAAATAGTAAAAATATTATAAGGGCTAACTAAATATTTTTCAGATTTTAACATGCTATAAATTTTAGAAATATAAAAACAGCGATACTCTTTCAAATGTTCAAGTTTGCTCTTATTATTAATCCTATTACTAATTTCATGATAAATATAATTAATGTTATCTATATCACATATTCTATCATACAAATTATCCAATCTCTTCAACATAATCACCTCAAAATATACTATAACATAAAATGAATATAAACTTATGTATAATTGTGTAATCAAAATATATCAATAGATGTTATAAGGTGTTGATTTATGTTGATTTCATATTTTACAAAGCCTTTCTATTGACAAAAGCTTTGTTTCATTGATATAATAACAAAAGTAAGGAGATGATTAATATGTCTGAAACACAATTACAAACAATAAAAGATGTAATAAAAATGACACCACGTTTGAATATGGAATGTTTAGATTCAATTAAAATACTAATGGAAAAAGCCATTGATTATGAACTTTTAAAATTGGAACCATCAGTTATATTGGATAATATGGACATTACAGAAAAAACAATGTATTTAGACTATTTAAAAGAAAGTAAAGAAATAAAGGAAAATGAATTAAAAAATTCAGAAACTTTAGAGGAAGTACTAAAAAGAGAGGGGTTGACAATAGATGACTTACTATAATTTTAGTAACAAAAGCTAATAATCGTGGACAAATCTACAAATAGTAAACTCTTATATTTTTTTATTCTTAAAGAGTTTAATTTCCCAAAACATGTATATAATGAATAATTCAATCTATGATTTTGTTTTTAAAAACGCTTACTTTTTTTAATAATGTATGATATAATAAACACCATAAAATAGAATTTTTAGGAGAAAATTATGGATTTTGTACATTTACATACACACACGGAATTTAGTTTATTAGATGGAGCAAATAAAATTAAGGAATTACCAGCTAGAGCGAAAGAGTTGGGAATGAAGGCTATGGCTATTACTGACCATGGGGTTATGTTTGGTGTGGTGGATTTTTATAAGGAGTGTAAAAAGGTTGGTATTAAGCCTATTATTGGGTGTGAGGTTTATGTGGCACCTCGTACTAGATTTGATAAAGAACCTAATATAGATAATAAATATTCACATTTAATTTTACTTGCCAAAAACGAAACAGGTTATAAAAACCTAAGTATTCTAGTTTCAATGGGATTTATTGAAGGCTTTTATTATAAACCAAGAATAGACTTAGAACTTTTAGAAAAATACCACGAAGGTTTAATTTGTTTAAGTGCTTGTTTAGCAGGAAGTGTAAACAAGGCAATTTTAAAAGAAGACTTAGAAGAAGCAAAAAGAATTGCTTTATGGCATAAAAATATCTTTGGAGAAGATTACTACTTGGAAGTTCAACCAAATGGTTTGCCAGAACAGGTTTTAGTAAATCAAAAACTTGTTGAACTTTCCAGAGAGCTTGATATTCCGCTAGTTGCAACAAATGACTCACACTACTTGAAAAAAGAAGATGCCTATATTCACGAAATATTGTTATGTATTCAAACAGGTAAAAAAATGAGTGATCCAGATAGAATGAAAATGGGAGTAGATGAATTCTATGTAAAATCACCAGAAGAAATGGCAGACTATTTTAAAAATATACCAGAAGCCATAGAAAACACTGTTAAAATTGCAGAAAAATGCAACTTTGATTTTGAATTTGGAAATACAAAACTTCCAAATTACGAAGTACCAAAAGAATACCCAACACATGCAGACTATTTTAAAGAATTATGTAGAACAGGTTTGAAAAAAAGATATGGAGATAACCCAAGTAAAGTTGCACAAGATAGACTAGAATACGAAATATCTGTAATAGAAAAAATGGGTTATGTTGATTACTACCTTATAGTTTGGGACTTCATAAACTATGCTAAAACACAAGGTATTTCAGTAGGCCCAGGCCGTGGTTCAGGAGCAGGTTCAATCGCAGCTTATGCAATGGGAATAACAGATATTGACCCAATAAAATACAACCTACTTTTTGAAAGATTCTTAAACCCAGAAAGAATAAGCATGCCCGATTTCGATATAGACTTCTGCTATGAAAGAAGACCAGAAGTTATAGAATATGTAGCCAGAAAATATGGAAGAGACCATGTATCCCAAATAATAACATTTGGCACAATGGCAGCAAAAATGGTAATAAGAGATGTTGCAAGAGTTCTTGATTTACCATACTCAGAAGCAGATAAACTTGCAAAAATGATACCAAATGAAGTGCATATAACCATAAAAAAAGCACTAGAGCAAAATAGAGAACTACAAGAATTATATGAAAATGACGAAGAAACAAAGAAAATTTTAGATATAGCAATGAGGCTAGAAGGCTTGCCACGTCAGGCTTCAACACACGCATGCCGGAGTGCTGATTACTGATAAACCAGTATTAGATTATGTACCTTTATATGTAAATGAAGGCACAATAGAAGCCCAATTTATAATGACAACACTAGAAGAATTGCGGACTCCTAAAAATGGACTTCCTTGGCTTAAGAACCCTAACAGTTATATCAGACACAATAAAATTTGTAAAACAAAATAGAGGAATAGACGTTTCTTTTGACCAAAACATGAATGATCCAAAGGTATTTAAAGAAACATGGCAATCTGGCAATACTGTAGGAGTATTCCAATTTGAAAGTCAAGGTATGACAAACTTTATGAAAGAATTAAAGCCAGATACCCTAGAAGATATAATCGCCGGAGTATCACTATATAGACCAGGCCCAATGGACCAAATACCAAGATACATCAAAAACAAATTAGATCCAACACATAGTGAATATACACACCCAGCCTTAGAGCCAATACTAAATGTAACTTATGGTTGTATGGTATATCAAGAGCAAGTAATGCAAATAGTAAGAGACTTAGCAGGGTATTCTTTGGGAAGAGCAGACCTAGTAAGACGTGCAATGGGAAAGAAAAAACTAGATGTAATGGCAAAGGAAAGAGAATATTTTATACATGGGCAAACTGATGAACAGGGAAACATTTTAATTCCAGGCTGTGTAAGAAATGGAATAGATGAACAAAGCGCAAATAAAATATTTGATGAAATGGCAGAATTTGCAAAATATGCTTTTAATAAATCACATGCAGCAGCGTATGCAGTTGTAGCATATAGAACAGCATATTTAAAAACATACTATCCAGCAGAATTTATGGCAGCAACTTTAAATAGCTTCTTGGGTAACTTAGATAAAATACCAGAATACATTGCAGAATGTAAAAGACTAAACATAGAAATACTAAAACCTAGTATAAATAAAAGTTTTACCAAATTTACAGTAAATGAAAACAAAATTCGTTTTGGATTAGGCAGTGTTAAAAACGTTGGAACAGCAGCGGTTGAAACAATAGTACAGGAAAGAGAAAAAAATGGAGAATTTAAAAGCTTTACAGATTTTGCAGAAAGAATTCAAGGAGAAACAGTAAACAAAAAATGTATAGAAAGCTTAATAAGAGCAGGGGCATTTGATGAATTAGGTGAAACAAGACATACACTAATGAACTCATTTGAAAGCATACTAGATACAATAGCAAATCAAAACAAAAAATCAATAGAAGGCCAAATTTCAATGTTTGATATGCCAAGTGGAGAAGAAAGCTTAGAAAAGCATAAATACGTAATAAATAAAGTTCAAGAATATGAAGAAAGAGAACTTCTAGACATGGAAAAGGAAATGCTAGGAATTTACATATCAGGTCATCCACTAGAAAAACTACAGGAAAAAATAAAAGCAAATACAAACATAAATACTTTACAAATGATAAACATGAAAGAAGAAAACGACTTATCAAAAGATGGAAAAAACGTAAAATATGCAGGAATAATAACCTCAGTTAAAAAGAAATATACCAAAAACAATACTATAATGGCATTTGTAACAGTAGAAGATTTATATGGTAGCACAGAAATAATAGTATTTGAAAACTGCTATAACAGAGCTTCAAGTGTGCTATTAGAAGATAACATAGTGTTAATAGATGGAAGGCTTAGCATAAGAGAAGAAGATGATGTAAAAATTGTTGCAAATTCAATAGTAGATTTTGAAAATGTGCTTAAAGCTACAGAAAAGGAAAACACACAAGAACAAAAACCAAAAATACTTACACTTAACATTCAAAATGCAACAGAAAAGCAAAAAACACGCTTAAGAGGAGCAATAAGATTTTTTTCAGGAGAAAGAAACAATATAGCAGTACAAATAATTGATAATGAAGGAATAAAACCTTGCGGAGCAATATACTTAAACAAGGATATTTTAACAGAATTTGAAGAAATACTAGGAAAAGAAAATGTTAAAATATAATAAAAATTTTTGAATTGTTACAATTATATTACAAATTGCAAAAAAAGTTGAAATTTGCATTATTTTATTATAGAATAAAAT
>OGOZ01000400.1_pt1 | contig 29974 bp, 23 predicted proteins | sample 1552801 | NCBI WGS metagenome assembly OGOZ01 (sample SAMEA2580196, study PRJEB22360) | human gut metagenome | biome: human gut; feature: human-associated habitat; material: faeces | place: Denmark | collected 2008/2010 | reverse complement strand
GGATGAGTTAAATTTTTATGAAAAACAAGAAAGAATTGCATTACAAAATTGTGGAAAAATCGATCCAGAAAATATAGATGAATATATTGCTTTTGATGGATATAAAGCTTTAGAAAAGTGTTTATTTGAGTTAAATCCTGATGAAGTTATAGAAATTATATCAAATTCAGGATTAAGAGGACGCGGTGGAGCCGGTTTTCCTACAGGTAAAAAGTGGAATTTTACGAAAATGGCAGAAGGCAAACAAAAATATGTTGTATGTAATGCAGATGAAGGTGATCCAGGGGCATTCATGGATAGAAGTATTTTAGAAGGAACACCACATTCAGTTATTGAAGCAATGATAATAGCAGGGTATGCAATAGGAGCTAATAAAGGATACATATATGTTAGAGCTGAATATCCAATTGCTGTTAAAAGATTTCAAGATGCTATTAATCAAGCTAAAGAATATGGAATTTTAGGAAAAGATATTTGGCAAACAGGTTTTGATTTTGATTTAGAAATACGTTTAGGTGCAGGAGCTTTTGTTTGTGGGGAAGAAACAGCACTTCTTGAATCAATAGAAGGTAGACGTGGTCAACCAAGACTTAAACCTCCATTTCCAGCCAATAGTGGTTTATGGGGAAAACCAACTTTAATAAATAATGTAGAAACATATGCAAATATTCCAACTATAATTTTAAAAGGCGCACAATGGTATTCAAATATTGGTACTGAGACTTCAAAAGGAACGAAAGTATTTGCTTTAGGTGGAAATGTTAATAATATAGGTCTAGTAGAAGTTCCAATGGGAACAACTTTAAGAGAAATAGTATTTGATATAGGTGGAGGAATTCCAAATGGCAGAAAGTTTAAAGCAGCACAAACAGGAGGACCTTCAGGAGGATGTATACCAGAAAAAAATTTAGATACACCAATAGACTATGAATCTTTAGCACAAATAGGCTCAATGATGGGCTCTGGTGGACTTATAGTAATGGATGATTCAAAATGTATGGTAAACCTAGCAAAATTCTACTTAGGCTTTACAGTAGATGAAAGTTGCGGACAATGTACACCTTGTAGAGTAGGAACAAAAAGAATGCTTGAAATGCTAGAAAAAATTACAGAAGGAAAGGGGACAGAAGGAGATATAGAAAAGCTTGAAAAACTTGCAGAAACAATAAAGAAAACCTCAATATGTGGACTTGGCCAAACAGCACCAAACCCAGTATTAAGTACAATTCATTATTTTAGAGATGAATATGAAGCACATATAAATAAAAAAGACTGTTCGGCTTCAGAGTGTAAGGCACTAAAGAAAATGCAAATAAACCCAGAAAAGTGCAAAAGATGTGGATTATGTGCTAGAAATTGCCCAGTAGGAGCAATTATAGGAAACAGAGAAGAAGGCTATAAGATAGATCCAAATAAATGTATAAAGTGTGGACTATGTGCATCAAAGTGTAATTTTAAGGCTATATAGGAAAGGAGAAAACGAAAATGTCTGAAAAAGTTAAACTAACTATAAACGGCAAAGAACTTGAAACAGAAAAAGGAACAACAGTGCTTCAAGCAGCAAAACAAATAGGTATTGACATACCAACACTTTGCTTCCTTAAAGATATAAATCAAGCAGGAGAATGTAGGATTTGTATTGTAGAAATAGAAGGAAGAAGAGGATTTGTTCCATCTTGTAGAACAATAGTAGAAGAAGGAATGAAAGTAACTACAGATACTACAGAATTGCATGAAGCAAGAAAAACAATACTAGATTTAATCTTATCTGCACATAATAGAGATTGCTTAACATGTGTAAGAAATGGTAACTGCGAATTACAAACACTAGCAGACCAATTTGGAGTAACAGAAATTCAATATGAAGGACAAAAAGAAAAAGCTTTTATAGATGAATTTTCTCCATCAATTGTTAGAGATAATAGTAAATGTATAATGTGTAAAAGATGTGTTGCAACATGTAAGAATGTTCAAAAAGTTGGAGCAATAGATGTTGCAGGTCGTGGATTTCACGCAAGAATAGCAGCAGAAAATGATGAAAGCTTAAACAATGTAAACTGTACTTTCTGCGGGCAATGTATTGAGGCTTGCCCAGTAGGAGCTTTAAAAGAAAAAGATGAAACTAAAACAGTTTGGAGAAAAATCAGAGACAAAGAAACATTTACAGTTGTTCAAACAGCACCAGCAGTAAGAGCAGCACTTGGCGAAGAATTTGGTATGCCAATAGGAACCAACATAACAGGCAAAATGGTAACAGCTTTAAAAAGATTAGGTTTTGATAAAGTATTTGATACGAACACCGGAGCAGATTTAACAATAGTTGAAGAAGCAAATGAGCTAATAGAAAGATTAAATGATAAAGAAGCTGTATTACCTATGATAACTTCATGTAGTCCAGGTTGGATAAGATATATAGAAATGAACCATCCAGAATTATTGGCTCACTTATCAAGTTGTAAATCACCACATGAAATGTTTGGAGCTATATTAAAAACATATTATGCACAAAAGCTAGGCGTAGAGCCAAACAAAATGCATGTAGTATCAGTAATGCCATGTATTGCAAAAAAATTTGAGAAGACTCGTGAAGAAATGAAAAATGATGGATTATATAACGTAGATAGTGTTATAACAACCCGCGAACTTGCAAGAATGATAAAGCAAGCACACATAGACCTAAAACTACTTGAAGATTCTGAATTTGATAGCCCAATAGGAGAAGCCACAGGAGCAGGGGCAATATTTGGTACAACAGGTGGAGTAATGGAAGCGGCATTAAGAACAGCTTATGAAACAGTTACAGGTCAAGACTTGAAAAAATTAGAATTTGAAGATGTAAGAGGTAAAGAGGGAATAAAAAAAGCAACAGTAAAAATGGGAGATAAAGATATTAAAGTTGCAGTAGCCTCAGGTTTAGCAAATGCAGAAAAAATCTTGCAGGAAATAAAATCAGGGGAAGCGGATTATCAATTTGTAGAAATAATGGCATGCCCAGGAGGATGCGTAATGGGTGGTGGTCAACCAATAGTTAGCTCAAAAAAGAGAAACGACGTAGATGTTAGAAAAGCTAGAGCAGAATGTTTGTATACTATTGATGAAAAAAGTACAATTAGAAAATCACACGAAAACCCTGTAATTAAAAAAATATATGCAGAATTCTTAGAAAAACCAGGAAGCCATAAATCACACGAATTATTACACACTACTTATCAGCCAAGAGAAAGATATAAAAATTAGTAACTAAAAAGGAACAAAACTGTTCCTTTTTTAGTTATTAAAGTCCTAATGCTCACATAAAATTAGTATTATGATAATATTCAATAGAAAGAAAATAGTAATAACACTAATAATTTTATTATTAATACTAGCCAGCATATATATGTTAAATTTAAGAAAAGAAACTATGTCTATACAAACTAGTGCAAAATCTTCAAAATATGAAATTTTAGTAGATGTAGAAGAATCAAAACTATATTTATTTGAAGAAGGCAATTTAACTGAAACATATAAATGTTCAGGACGGAAAATGGTCAACACCATCTCCAATAGGTACTTGGAAAATTATATCAAAAGATACCTGGGGAGAAGGTTTTGGAGGAAGATGGATGGGGCTAAATGTTCCATGGGGGCAGTTTGGAATACATGGCACAGTTTACCAAAGCTCATTAGGATGGGCAAGCTCACATGGCTGTATAAGAATGAACAATGACGAAGTAGCAGAGTTATTTAAGATTATACCAATAGGTACTAAAGTAACAATAATAGATGGACCTTATGGCCCTTTTGGTAAAGGATTTAGATACTTAGAATCTGGCATGTATGGTTCAGATGTGTTTGAGATACAAAAAAAATTAAAAGAATTAGGATTCTTTAATGAAAATCCAAATGGAAAGTTTGGGCTTGCAACCGAGCAAGCAATAAAAAAATTCTGCAAAGCCAACAATTTGTATACAAGGAAAACAATAGACCCTGAGCTTCAAAAAAAAATGGGATTTGAACTTTTTGAGTAAAAATTTGCAAAAAGAAAAAAAATATGGTAAAATAATAAATAGAGATTTTATGTATTATTTATTGAAAAAATAAAGGGGGATTTTATATGGCAAATAAACCAAGATGGGAAGCTAAATATGAGAAAATGCTAAACCAAGAGCCAGTTTCAGAAAAAATCGCAAAATTAAAAGAAGAGATAGAGAACACAAAAAGAAATGAAGTAGGTACTTTTAAAACAAAGGAAGAGTACCAAGATGCTTTAAGAGAAGCAAAATTTAAACTTCCAGAGCAAGAAGCACAATTACAAGATTACGAAAATTATGAAAAAAATAAGACAAAAATAGCAAATATATTAGCATATAGAAAAGAATTAGAAAAACAATTAGAAAATAATCCTGTTGTAAAGGAAATAGAAAAAAATAGTAAAATCCTAGAAGAACAAAAAAAACGTGCTAATGAATTAATGGCAAAAATGCAGAAATCAGGGATTGATGAAAATGAGCACAATGAGTTACAAGAGGATTTAGATATTACACAAGCTGTAATAAGAAACCTTAATGAAAGAGATAAAATTTTGCAAGCTGATCCAGCTAATAAAGAAAAAGAAATGTGTGAAAGAAGAATTGCAAAATGTAATTTAATTGCAGCAAACTTGCTTAAAGGTAAAAATTTAGAAGATATTCAAATTAAAATAGAACCATCTAATAAAGTATTTAAACAACAAAAAACTACAAAAAAACAAGAACAAGAAACTGAAAAGCAAGAAAAGGCTCCAAAAGAAGGAGAATTAAGCGATCCAGAAATAATAGATGATGAGCAAGAAAATGCAAAAACAAATTATCCTGCAAAACTTGAAGATTTTGCAACAAGACATCCAAGACTTGCAAGAATTGCAGGCTTCTTTAAGAATGGATTTAGTTCTATTAAAAATAGAATAGCAAGATTATTTGCAAGAAAAGGTGAAGCACAAGCTGAAACAGAAAATGCTACTCCAGAAAACACTTCAAATGTAGAACCAGAAGTTGAAAATAAAACAGAACAAAAAGTTGAGGAAAAAGTTGAAGAAAAAACAGAGCAAGAACCAAAACTTTCTGATCAAGAGATGGAAGATGTAAGGGAAATAATTAAATCTTCAAGAGAAGCAAAAAAGGCAGAAACTAAAGAATTAAGAGAAAATAGATTATTATCATATATTACAGAATATGGTAAAGAAGATGGTGAAAAAGCATTTAGAGATAGTTTAAAAGTAGAACTTACAGAAAAGCAAAAAGAAATAAAAGAACAAGAACTTAAAGCTAAGCAAAAAGCAATGGAAGCAAGGCAAGATGGAGCAACACATAAAAAAGATGATGAAAAAGGACGCTAAGATTTATACATAAAAAGAATAAATAGAGCCGTTTTTTAAATAGCTCTATTTATTTTGTTTTTAAGTTGACAAAACAATGGATTCATTATATAATTATAATGGTTTATTAAACGAGAAAGGAGTTAGTGAAACTTTAGAATGATTTCACTGTTAGTTTTAGTAATTTTAATTTTTGTAAATGCCTTTTTTGCATCGGCAGAAATAGCATTTATATCGTTAAATGATGCAAAAATTGAAAAACAAGCAAAAGAAGGAAATAAAAAAGCAAAGAAAATAAAAAAAATGCTTAAGGAGCCAAGTAAATTTTTGGCTACAATACAAATAGGAATAACATTAGCAGGATTTTTATCAAGTGCATTTGCAGCAGATGCTTTTGCAAGTGAGTTAGCACCTAAACTAAATGAATTAATAGATTTAGGAATATCAACATGGAATACAATTTCAATAATAATAATAACAATAATACTTTCATATTTCTCATTAGTATTTGGAGAATTAGTACCAAAAAGAATTGCAATGAGAAATCCAGAAAAAATTGCATTTGGAACAATAGGAGTAATTAGATTTATACATTTTATAACATCTCCAGTTGTAAATTTCTTGAATTTTTCAACAAACTTAATTTGTAAATTATTTGGAATAGGACCACAAGACGAAAGCACAGTTACTGAAGAAGAAATTAGAATGATGGTAGATGTTGGTGAAGAAAAAGGTTCAATTGAAGAAGAAGAAAAAGAACTTATAAACAATGTATTTGAATTCAACGACAAAACCGTATCAGAAGTTATGATACACAGAACTGAAGTTTATGCAATAGAAATTGGTTCAAACATTGAAGATATTTTAAATGAACTTAAAGAATACAAATATAGTAGAATTCCAGTATATGATGAAAATATAGATAATATAGTTGGAGTGCTATTTATAAAAGACTTATTAGCTTATGTATATACGAAAAAGGAAGCAAAAATTAAGAAATTGATGAGACCAGCATACTTTGTATCAGAAAGTAAGCCTATAAATGAGTTTTTCAAGGAAATGCAAAGAGATAAGCAACAGTTAGCAATAGTTTTAGATGAATATGGAGGAACAGCAGGTATTATAACAATGGAAGACATTATTGAAGAGCTAGTTGGTAACATTTTTGATGAATATGATGACGTTGAAAAAGATTATGAAAAAATTGATGAAAATACCTTTATGATAGATGGTAGTGTAAGTATATATGAATTAAGAAAAATCCTTAATGTAGACATACCAGAAGGCGATTATGATACATTATCAGGTTATTTAATTGAACTACTTGGAAGAATTCCTAAAGATGATGAAAAGCCAGTAATTGAGACAGAAAAGGTAACATACAAGATAGAAGAATATGAAGAAAAAAGAATAATATGGGTAAAAGCGTGTAAAAATCAGACAGTAAAAGAAAAAGAACAAGATAACAAAGAAGATGAAGATTAGAAAATTAAGCAGGTTGGATACCTGCTTAAAAAATGTAAATAAAAGGGGAAATTAAAATGTATGAGAAATTTGGAATATCAAAAGATTTAGAAGATTTAGCAAATGCCGTAGAAGAAGAAATTAAACCAATATTTAATAAAATAGATAAAATCAAAGAAGAAAATAGCTTAAAGGTACTAATGGCATTTCAAAAAAACAACTTGTCAGATATGCACTTTGGAGGAACAACAGGTTATGGATATGGAGACATTGGAAGAGATACTATTGAAAAAATATTTGCAGAAGTATTAGGTGCAGAAGATAGTTTGGTTAGAAATCAATTCATCTCAGGAACACATGCACTTACTGTAGCACTATTTTCAATGCTAAGACCAGGAGATACAATGCTTAGTATAAATGGCAAGCCTTATGATACCTTAGATGAAGTAATAGGAATAGTAGAAAATAAAAGCTCACTTAAAAGCTATGGCGTAAAATACGAGCAAATAGACCTAATTGGAGACGATTTTGATACAGAAAAGATTATAGAAAGAGTAAAACAAGGAAATGTTAAACTAATATGTATGCAACGTTCAAGAGGATATGCATTGAGAAAAAGTTTATCTCTTGAAAGCATAAAAAATATAATCCAGGAAATTAGAAAAGTAAATAAAGAAGCAATAATAATGGTAGATAACTGTTATGGAGAATTTGTAGATACACAAGAACCAACAAGCTTAGGAGCTGACTTAATGGTAGGTTCTTTAATCAAAAATTTAGGCGGTGGGATAGCTCCAAATGGTGCTTATATTGCAGGCAAAAAGGAATTAGTTGAACTTGCAGCAGAAAGATTAACAGTTCCAGGTCAAGGAAAAGAAGTTGGACCATCACTAGGAGTAAATAGGCAATTAATACAAGGTTTGTTCTTTGCACCACAAACAGTTTCAAATGCAGTAAAAACAGCAGTTTTTGCAAGTAAAATGTTAGAAAAACTAGGCTTCGAAGTTTCACCAAAGTATGATGAAAAAAGAACAGACATAGTTCAGTTAATCAATTTTAAAGATGAGAAGAAATTAATAAAATTTTGCCAAGGTATTCAAATGGGCTCACCAGTAGATTCAAATTCAGTACCAGAACCATGGGACATGCCAGGATACACAGATAAGGTAATAATGGCAGCAGGAACATTTATTCAAGGCTCATCAATAGAGTTATCTTGTGATGCACCTATAAGACCACCATATACAGCCTTTTTACAAGGAGGATTAACTTATGAATATGGAAAAATTGGAGTATTAAAAGCAATTTCTGAAATTGAAAATTAAAAGAAATAAATAAAAAAATTAAAAGGAAGATATTATGAAAATTATAGTAATTGGTCGGTGGACCAGCCGGAATGATAGCGGCAGTAACGGCTTCAGAAAATGGAAACGAAGTAACTATATTAGAGAAGATGGAAAATATTGGGAAAAAATTACTGATTACAGGAAAAGGAAGATGTAATATAACCAACTCAGCTGATATGGAAGAATTCATGAAAAATATTCCAGAAAATTCTAAGTTTCTATATAGTAGCTTTAACAAATACACAAATCAAGATATAGTAAGCTTTTTGAAAAAACAGGGAGTAGAAACAAAAGTTGAAAGAGGTGGGCGTATTTTCCCTGTATCAGATAAAGCACAAGATGTATTAGAAGCTTTTAAACGTAGACTAAAGGAATTAAAAGTTCAAATTAGAACAAACTTTGAAGTCGCAAAAATCCTTACGGAAGATGGGAATGTAACAGGAATAGAGGGAAAAAATGGAGAGAAAATTTTAGCTGATAAAGTAATATTGGCAACTGGTGGAAAGAGTTATCCAGTTACAGGCTCAACAGGAGATGGATATAGAATGGCTAAAATGTTAGGACATACAGTAACTGAATTAAAACCATCACTTGTACCATTAACAACAAGTGGAAATTCAAGAATATTGTGCCAACAAATGCAAGGTTTATCCCTAAAAAATGTTGCAATTAAAATAAAAAATGAAAACAAAATAATATATGAAGACTTTGGAGAAATGTTATTTACTCATTATGGAGTATCAGGTCCAGTAATATTAAGTGCTTCAGCAATACTAATTAGATACAAAAACATAGATGAATTACTAAAAGAAAATAAAATAAAACTTTATATAGACTTAAAACCAGCACTAGATGAAGAAAAGCTAGATAATAGAATTTTAAGAGACTTTGAAGAATTAAAAAATAAACAATTCAAAAATAGCTTGGATAAACTATTACCACGAAAAATGATTGAACCAATAATAACATTAATAGGAATTAGTCCAGAAAAAAGAATAAACGAAATAACAAAAGAAGAAAGAAGAAAAATAGTAAAAGTTCTTAAAAACTTTGAGCTTACAATAAGTGGCTTTAGAAGTATAGAAGAGGCAATAGTAACAAAAGGTGGAATTAGTATAAAGGAAATAAATCCAAAAACAATGGAATCTAAAATAATAAATGGATTATATTTTGCAGGAGAAATAATAGATTTAGATGCATTTACAGGCGGATTTAATCTTCAAATTGCATGGTCAACAGGATATAGTGCAGGAACCAATTAACACCTAAATATAAGGAGAAGAACAAGTATGCTATCATTTAAAACAATAAAAGAAAATGTATCAGCAGAAATAGTAGAAAAAAAATCAAAATTTATTGCAAATATTTTTTATGTTGAAAACACAGATGAAGCAGAGAAATATATTAAACAAATAAAAAAGAAATATAATGATGCAAGACATAATTGCTTTGCTTATGCAATAGAAACTGGAGAACGGTGGAATTATTGTAAAATACAACGATGATGGAGAACCACAACGGTACAGCAGGAGCTCCAATTTTAAAGCTAATCCTAGAAAAAGGCCTATCAAATATTTTAGTAGTTGTTACTAGGTATTTTGGAGGCGTACTTTTAGGAACTGGAGGGCTAGTTCGAGCATATTCAGGTGCAACAGAAAAAGCTTTAGAAAAAGCTACAATAGTAGAGAAGTCAAAAGGGTATGAAGCAAAAATAGTAATCGATTATAATTATTTAGAACCATTAAAATATTACTTAAAAAAAATGGAAATAAACATAATAAAAATAGATTATTTAGAACAGATAGAGATAATTATTGAAGTATTAGAGGAAAAATCTAATCTATTGACAAATAATTATAATAATTGCAATTTTAATATTTCAAAATACGATTTAATAAAAGAAAAATACGTTGAAATATAAAGCAAAACCAAGATAATTGGAAAAAATTTCTAAAAAAGGGTTGCATTATTGATAAAAACGTATTATAATGCAAATTGTAAATATTTTACAATTATTTTTTAGGAGGTATCAAATTGAACGAGAAGATTACTATTTTAATTGCAGATGATAATGCTGATTTTGCAACAACACTAGTTGAACATTTAAGTAAAGAAACTGATATGGAGGTTTTAGGAGTAGCTAGAGATGGAAAGGAAGCTTGCGAAAAAGTAATAAATATGCAACCAGACGTGCTACTATTAGATGTTATAATGCCATATCTAGATGGACTAGGAGTTTTGGAAAAATTAAATGCAACAAAAATAGAAAAAATGCCTACCTGCATAATGCTATCAGCAGTTGGTCAGACAAAAATTACTCAAAAAGCAATAAGCTTAGGAGCAGAATATTATGTAGTAAAGCCATTCGATATTGATGTACTAATAAATAGAATAAGAGATATTAAAAATTACAAACCAACACCAACATCAACAGCAGATAATTGTTATGCTGTAAAGGAAACAAAAACAAAATACATAGAAATAAATGAAATAGATAAGAAAAATCAAGAAAATTTAGAAGCATTAGTTACAAACCTAATTCACGAAATAGGCGTACCAGCCCACATAAAAGGTTATCAGTACTTAAGGGAAGCTATCATGATGGTTGTTCAAGACATAGATGTAATAAACCAAATAACAAAACAACTATATCCAGAAATAGCAGAAAGGTATCGCACAACTCCATCAAGAGTAGAACGTGCAATTCGCCACGCTATTGAAGTAGCATGGGCAAGAGGCAAAAATGATGCTGTAGAATCAATTTTCGGTTACACAATATCAGCAAGCAAAGGCAAACCAACAAACAGCGAATTTATAGCAATGATTGCTGATAAATTAAGATTAGAAATAAAAACAGCATAAAGTCAACCTATTTACATAATGTAGAAAATATGGTAAAATATAATTATTCTACTAAAATAGTAGAAAATTTATAAGCAGAGGAGTCTTCAGGTATGACGAACAAGGAGTATCGGTTGGCCAGTATGAAACACACACTGCTTGCAAAGAGAAGAGCAGGGCAAAAGGAAGTCATTTGGAAATTGAATGACGAACAGTTAAACTATATTTCGTCAATCGCCAAGGACATTTTTCCGTATTTGTATGAAATCAATACAAGAACCTTTTGCAGTACGGACAAAATCGCAAGCTCTCTCATCAAGGAAATTCATTTTGCGAGAAGAAATGGCAAGAAAAAGCTTTACAAAAAGCTAAAAAGAAATGAGCTTAAGGAACTTGAATGGTACGGCGTGGAGTATCGTTGCTTGAAGTATAGAATTATCCTCTAAAAAAATAGGCAGCCTTAATGGCTGCTTATTTCAATATAATCTTATAATACAATTTAACTTATTAGAATCTTTTGTTTTTATTGTAATAGTATTGCAATTATTTTCTACTGTATAGTAAAATTGCAATATATCACCAAGTCTAGCTTCATTCTTATACATAATTTCAACATTTTTAAAATCTATATTATCAGGTAATATCTCATACGCAAAATCTAAATAATTAAGATTATTAACATGATGATTTGAATCAATATCTCTTTTCAAAACAGTATATTCATCTGCTAATTTGTCATTTTCAGGCTCCTTAAATTTCTCCACCATTTTAACATTAAATACATTTTTATCTACATCTTTACAGTAATTTTCTGTAAAATTTTCAGTAATTCTAAATACAGATTTTTTATTAAAATCAAATAGAATCCATTTAGATGTTGCAATAGCAACCACTTCACCAGAACTATTACAAACCTGATAATCTCTATAAAAATAAATATGAGTGTGATGTGTACACCAAGTTGAAATACTTAAAACTTCATTCCATTTAGGCCTTTGAAAAACCTCTAATTTCCAATTTAGTATAATCCAAAATAAACCAGTTTCCTTAGCATCATTTAACCCATAACCAAATTGGCCTGAATGAATAGCTCCAATTTCTTGAAACATTCTTAAAAATCCTTTATTTGTCAAACAACTATTTTCGCCAACATCAGGCAAAGTAACAGTAAAGTTTTGTGAATAAACATCCATATTTAAGCCTTCTTTCTAAAAAAATATAATATCAAAAAAATAGTAAAAAGTCAATTTTAAAACCAAGAAGTTGACATTTTCATTTAATGAATATAAAATATATTAGAAATGAGGAAAAATTATGAGCGAAATATTAGATAAAGTAAATTTACCAGAAGATGTAAAAGAATTAAATTTAGAAGAAAAAAACAAGTTGTGCGATGAAATTCGTAAATTGATAATTGATGTAACATCAAAAAATGGAGGCCATGTAGCTTCAAATCTAGGAGTGGTGGAACTTACAGTTGCTTTACATTCAGTTTTTAATACTCCAGAAGATAAAATAATATGGGATGTTGGACATCAATGTTACGTACACAAAATATTAACTGGCAGAAAAGATAAATTTAGTAATATAAGACAATTTGGAGGCATATCAGGTTTCCCAAAAATTTGCGAATCTGAATATGATAGCTTTAACACTGGGCATAGTAGCACATCAATTTCTATTGCAACAGGAATGGCTCGTGCAAGAGATATATTAAACGAAAAATATGAAGTAATTGCAGTAATTGGAGATGGATCACTAACAGGAGGAATGGCTTTAGAAGCTTTAAATGATGCAGGCAGTAGCAAAGCTAATGTAAAAGTTATTTTAAACGATAACGAAATGAGTATATCAAAAAATGTTGGAGGAATACCATTATATTTAAGCAAGATAAGAACAAAAACAGGCTACACTAGGTCAAATAGAAAAATAAAAGAAATAACTAATAAAATACCATTTATAGGTAAGCCTATTGTAAGCTTTGCACATTATACCAAACAGATAATTAAAAGAGCAATAATACATAATATGTACTTTGAAGACATTGGTTTTACTTATCTTGGACCAGTTGATGGGCATAATATACATAAATTAGAAGACATTTTGGAAAGAAGCAAAAAAATTGAAGGACCAGTACTAATTCATGTTGTAACCAAAAAAGGAAAGGGCTATGAACTTGCAGAAAAGAACCCAGACAAATTCCATGGAATTTCAGCCTATAATAAAGAAACTGGAGAAACCAAAAAGAAAAAAGACTATTCAAAGGTTTTTGGAGATAAATTAATAGAACTTGCCCAAAAAGATAAAACAATAGTAGCAGTTACAGCAGCAATGAGAGATGGAACTGGATTAAAAAAGTTTGCTACTCAATTCCCAGATAGGTTCTTTGATGTGGGAATAGCTGAACAGCATGCTTTAGGACTAATTGCAGGAATGGCAAAAGCAGGACTAAAACCAGTAATGCCAATATATTCTTCATTTCTACAAAGAGGTTATGATCAAATAATACACGACATAGCACTATCTAGTATACCAGTAACAGTATGCATAGATAGAGCAGGAATTGTAGGAAATGATGGGGAAACACATCAGGGAATATTTGATTTATCGTTCTTATCTTCAATACCAAACATAGTTATAATGGCACCAAAGAACTTTGAAGAACTAGAAAAAATGTTAGAATTTGGAGTTAATCTAAATAAACCAGTATTTATAAGGTATCCAAGAGGTGGAGAAAATTTAAAATTTTCAAAAACCGAAAAAATAAAATTAGGAAAAGCAGAAGTTATACAAACAGGAACAGATTTAAGCATAATAGCAATAGGAAAAATGATAGAAAGGGCAAAAGAAATTGCAAATCAATTAGCAGAAAAGAAAATAGAAATAATAAATGCAAGATTTTTAAAACCATTAGATGAAGAAACAATTTTAAAATCAATAGAAAAAACAAAAAATGTTATAACATTAGAAGATAATTTGCTAAAAGGTGGGCTTGGTTCAGCTGTAATAGAACTAATTAACAGAAAAGCAAAGGAAAACATCAAAATAAAAACTTTTGGCTATGATGATATTTTTGTTGAACATGGAAGTTTAGATGAATTAGAAAATAAATATAATCTAAGCACAGAAAAAATCTTAGAAAATCTAAAAACCAGCAAAATAATTTGCCATAGACTAAAGAATTCTGTAAAAGAAAACAATAGAAAATGGCATAAGAAAATATAGAAATATTTCATATCAATATGTTTAATACATAAATCAAAAGCAAATGTAAAGGGTAAAATAAATATAAAAGATATTTTGTATTTGGCCCTTTCTTTTTGTTATACATAAGAATAAATATAATAGAAAATAAAGTACAAATTAGGAAAGGCAAATAATAACTAAAAGCCATTTTTACAACTTCAATTCCAAATTTGTTGTACTGAAATATTTTATATGAGTAATTTATAATGGTTGATATAATAAAACCTGATGCAAGTAAAAGCTTGTTTTTGCTGAAAACATAAAATAAAAATGTTATAAAAACCCCATAAAATCCATAATCAAATTCTGCATATTGAGCAATAATCCCTAAAATTATAACAGCAAGTATTCCTAATAACTTATGACATTTATCATAAACAATTATAGATAAAAGCCCAAATAACAATGTGAAAATAACATTAATAGCAAATTCATCACTAAGAATAGAATGAAAAAGCATAAATGGAATTTGAGATATAACTGCAAAAGTAAGTAATCTAATTATATATTTTTTTATGTTTCTAGTATGCAAGTATCCTTCAGAAATTTGAAATGCAAAAATAGGAAAAGACAATCTACCAATATAATTAAAAAATGAAGATTCCCCATTAAAAACAACATAACCTATATGATCAATAAACATTGTAATACATGCAATTAATTTTAGAACGAATGAATTCATAAAATCCTCCAAAGACCATCAAATATATAATTTTATAGCATAAAATAGTAAAAAAGTCAATGAAACAAAAAAATTAAAAAAATCTCTTTACTTTTACGGAAATGTGAGATATAATATATCCGTAATTTTATAAAGATGAAAGGAAGGAATAATTTATGAGCAAAAAGTATGTTTACCTTTTTAAAGAAGGAAATGCAAATATGCGTGAATTATTAGGTGGAAAAGGTGCTAACCTAGCAGAAATGACAAATTTAGGTTTACCAATACCACAAGGATTTACAGTTACAACAGAAGCATGTACAGAGTATTACAATGATGGAAAGAAAATTAATGAAGAAATTCAAAATCAAATCTTTGCAGCATTAAAAACATTAGAAGAAATCCAAGGAAAGAAATTTGGAGATAATAATGATCCATTATTAGTATCAGTAAGAAGTGGTGCTAGAGCATCAATGCCTGGTATGATGGATACAATATTAAACTTAGGTTTAAATGATGTTGCAGTTGAAGGTTTTGCTGCAAAAACAGGAAACCCAAGGTTTGCTTATGATTCATATAGAAGATTTATTCAAATGTATTCAGACGTTGTTATGGAAGTTCCAAAGTCATTCTTTGAAAAAATCATAGATGAAGTTAAAGCAGCAAAAGGAGTTCACTATGATACAGAATTAACAACAGATGATTTAAAAGAATTAGTAAAGAGATTCAAAGCTGTTTACAAAGAAGCAATGAAAGGTGAAGAATTCCCACAAGACCCAATCGAACAATTAATGGGAGCTGTTAAAGCAGTATTTAGAAGCTGGGACAACCCAAGAGCAATAGTTTACAGAAGAATGAATGATATACCAGGTGACTGGGGAACAGCTGTAAACGTACAAGCTATGGTTTTCGGTAACATGGGAGAAACATCTGGAACAGGTGTTGCATTTACAAGAAACCCATCAACAGGTGAAAAAGGAATTTATGGTGAATACTTAATCAATGCACAAGGTGAAGACGTTGTTGCAGGTGTTAGAACACCACAACCAATCACGAAACTTGCAGAAGATTTACCAGAATGTTATAAAGAATTCATGGAACTTGCAACAAAACTAGAAAATCACTACAAAGATATGCAAGATATGGAATTCACAATCCAAGAAGGAAAATTATATTTCTTACAAACAAGAAATGGAAAAAGAACAGCTCCAGCAGCTATCAAAATCGCTTGCGATTTAGTAGATGAAGGAATGATTGATGAAAAAGAAGCAGTTTTAAGAATTGAAGCTAAATCTTTAGACCAATTATTACACCCAACATTTGATAAAGATAGCCTAAAAGCAGGAGAAGTAATAGGAGAAGCTCTTCCAGCATCACCAGGAGCAGCTGCAGGTAAAGTAGTATTTACAGCAGAAGAAGCTAAAGAACAAGGAAAAGGTGGAAAAGGTGAAAGAGTAGTTCTAGTAAGACTAGAAACAACACCAGAAGATATCGAAGGTATGGTAGCAGCACAAGGTATCTTAACAGTTCGTGGTGGTATGACATCACACGCAGCCGTTGTTGCACGTGGTATGGGAACATGCTGTGTATCAGGTTGTGGAGAAATCAAAATTAATGAAGAAGCTAGGGAATTTGAACTTGGCGGATATACATTCCATGAAGGAGATTACATTTCACTAGATGGAACAACAGGAAAAATCTACAAAGGAGATATCAAAACTGTTGAAGCATCAGTTAGTGGAAACTTTGGAAGAATAATGGGATGGGCAGATAAATATAGACAACTTGGAGTTAGAACAAACGCAGATAACCCAAGAGATACAAAAAATGCTGTTCGTTTAGGAGCAGAAGGTATAGGACTTTGCCGTACAGAGCACATGTTCTTCGATGAAGAAAGAATACCAAAAATAAGAAAAATGATTCTTTCAGAAACAGTAGAAGCTCGTGAAGCAGCACTTAATGAATTAATCCCATTCCAAAAAGGTGACTTCAAAGCAATGTACAAAGAATTAAAAGGTCTACCAATGACAGTACGTTACTTAGATCCACCTCTACATGAATTCTTACCTACAGAGGAAGAAGATATAATAGCATTAGCAAAAGACATGGGAGTTACAGTAGAACATTTAAAAGCTAAATGTTCAGAATTACACGAATTCAACCCAATGATGGGACACAGAGGATGCCGTTTAGCTGTAACATATCCAGAAATAGCTAAAATGCAAACAAGAGCATTAATGGAAGCTGCTATAGAAGTTAAAGCAGAAGATGGATACGATATCGTTCCAGAAATAATGATTCCATTAGTTGGAGAAAAGAAAGAATTAAAATTTGTTAAAGATGTTGTTATAGAAACAGCAGAACAAGTTAAAAAAGAAAAAGGATCAGACATTGAATACCACATTGGTACAATGATTGAAATCCCAAGAGCTGCATTATTAGCAAATGAAATCGCAGAAGAAGCTGAATTCTTCTCATTTGGTACAAACGACTTAACTCAAATGACATTTGGATTTAGCCGTGATGACGCTGGTAAATTCTTAGATTCTTACTACAAAGCAAAAATCTATGAACAAGACCCATTTGCAAAACTAGACCAAAAAGGTGTAGGACAACTTGTAAAAATGGCTGTTGAAAAAGGAAAAGCTACAAGACCAACTATTAAGCTTGGTATTTGTGGAGAACACGGTGGAGAACCATCAAGCGTAGAATTTTGCCATAACACAGGATTAACTTACGTATCATGTTCACCATTCAGAGTTCCAATCGCAAGATTAGCAGCAGCACAAGCAGCAATTAAAAATCCAAGAAAATAAGTTTAATACTTGATATTTCAAGGAAAATAAGGAACGGCTTAAACGCCGTTCCAAAAAAATTAAAAAATTTTAAAAAAAGTCTTGACATTTACTAAAAAATAGTTTATAATATCAAACTGTGAGCGGGAAATGCAGGTGTAGTTCAATGGTAGAACCCCAGCCTTCCAAGCTGGATACGTGGGTTCGATTCCCACTACCTGCTCCAAATTAAACTAGCTGTTAAGGCTAGTTTTTTTATGCAAAAAAACATTAAACTATACCTTTATTCATAGAAAATTTACTTAAACTCTTGACAAAATATGGCAAAACAATTAAAATTATATTAAATTATAGAAAAAACAATAAAAATTTACATAAAAAAGTTGCAAGAAATGTAAAAAAATGCTATAATTAAAGAGGAAAAGCGAATGGAGGTGCTAAAGAATGATAAGATTAAATAAAAAAATATTTATTTCAATAGCACTTACGATTTTAATAGCATTAATACTTATAAGTCCTGTATTTGCATCAACTTTAGATCCTAATCAATATAATCCAAATCCAAGCCTTAAAGGTAGTACAAAATTTGTTGATTCAGCAGAAAAGGTATTAGGAGTAATAAAGTATATAGGAATAGTAGTTTCTGTTTTGGGACTTGCAATAATAGGAATAAAGTATATGATTAGCAGTGTAGAAGGAAAAGCCGAATACAAGAAAACAATGTTTCCTTACATTTTAGGATGTGCTATGCTAGGAGGAGTTTCTCTACTATTGCAATTAATCGAAAGTATTTTAACTGATTAAAGAGGTGGTAAAAATGGTAAAAAAGTTGTTAGTTATAATTTTAATGGTAATAGCTGTAATTACATATTTACCTAATAAAACACTTGCTTTAGATAATGTAATAAGTTCAGGAAAAAACTTTATGAGCTCAGCAGATCCAAATAAGGAAGTAATAAATCAAGAAAAATTAAAAAGTACATCTAAAACAATATACAACATATTATTTGCAATAGCACTTGTACTTGCAGTAGGAGTTGGACTAGTAATAGGAATTCAGTTCATTTTTGGAAGTGTTGAGGAACAAGCAAAGGTTAAAGAAACTTTAGTTCCATACATAATAGGGGTAGTTATAATATTTTCAGCATTCACAATTTGGAAAATAGCAGTAGAGATTGGAAATGATGTAGCTCCAACACCAGAAGCTAGTGGAAGCAGTAATCATACTTCAAGCTAGGGAACAGAACATGGTGGCAGTGGAGGAAGTTTTGGAGGCAGAAGTGCAAATTATTAGTTTTTAACATTTTCTTAAAATAATTTAAGAAAGGTCAAAATAAAATATATTTAAGAAAGGGGAAAAAATATGAAAAAATCTATGAAAATTGTTTCAATACTAATGATGGCAGTAATGATGATAATGGTAGCAACACCAGTATTTGCAGATGTTGATCCAAATACTGCAATTAGTGGCATAAATCCAAACTATAGTGGAAATAATGATTTTGTTACAAAAATGGGTAACATTATTGGATTTTTACAATGGGCAGGAGCAATTGCAGGTGTTCTTATTATCACAATATTTGGTATTAAATATATGATGGGAAGCTTAGAGGAAAAAGCAGAATATAAGAAAACAATGATTCCATTTATAGTAGGAGCAGTTGTATTATTTGCAGCACCACAAATTGCAAAATTAATATTTAGTATTCTTACTTAAAAGCATAAAAGCTGGTCTATGAACCAGCTTTTTTTTTTATGCACATTTGTTACAAAATTATTACAAAAATATTAAACTTTCATTACATTTCCTCAAATTATATCAAATTAATACAATCTTTGCTATAATATATGTATATACACTTAGAAATTATTAGTAACAAAGGGGGAATTGTTTTGGCAACACACGAAATACCAAGAAATGTTAAAGGTGAACGGAAGAATATTAATGATTTTTACAACAAAATCACTACTATATACTTGTGGTGCAGGTGCTTTTGGATTAATATTTTATTTTATATTTGGTATGCTTCTTGGACTAACCTGGTTAGGAATTGGGCTAACATTATTATTTGCGATAATTGGATTTGCAGTTGCAACTTTTAAAATTCCAGATACAAATGCATTTGAGTTAACAAGAAAAGCAGGGGGAGAATACATAGATAAAGTTTTTATTAAATGGTTAAAATTTAGAAAAAAAGGCAACCGAATTTATACTTATGTAGATGCAAAGGAGGAAACTAAGTAATGGATAGTTTAATGAGTGGATTAACGATAGTGTTAATATTTTTAGTATTAATGATAATTATTTTGGCTTTTGTATATTGGAATATGAGTAGAAAAGCAAAAAGAAAAGCTGAAGAAGAGGAAAATACTTCAAGTTCAGTTGGAGCAACGACTAAAGTCGCAACAGAATATACAAAAAAATCAATCTTTAAATTTATGCAATTTGATAAAATTGAAGATAATATGATAATTCAAGATAATGGACAAAGATATTTAATGGTAATTGAGTGTGAGGGAGTAAACTATGATTTAATGTCTCAAGTTGAAAAAACAGCAGTTGAAGCTGGATTTGTTCAGTTTTTGAATACATTAAGATATCCAATTCAATTATATGTTCAAACAAGAACAGTAAACATAGGTGAAAGTATACAAAACTATAAAAATCGTTTAGCAATTACGAAAAAAGAATTAGATAGCAAACAAATGGAATACAACAAAATGTTAAAGGCAGAAAACTATAATGAAAAAGACACAGAAACAGTTAGAAGAGAATTAATTAGAATTAAAAATTTGTATGAATACGGAAAAGATGTTGTAGACGATATTCAAAAAACAAGCTCAAACAAAAATGTTTTAAGAAAACACTATTACATTGTTGTACCATATTATGCAGCGGAAATAGGAACAGAACTTTTAAGTGAAGAAGAAAAAAAAAGCATGATATTCTCAGAATTATATACAAGATGCCAAAGTTTGATTAGAACACTATTTTCTTGTGAAATGAAGTGTAAAATATTAAACTCAACAGAACTTGTGGAATTATTGTATATAGCATATAATAGAGATGATTCTGAAAGCTATTCAGTAGAAAAAGCAATTCAAGCAGGATACAGCGAGTTATATTCAACGGCACCAGACGTTTTAGATAAAAGAATGAAAGCAATAGACGAAAAAATAGAAGAAAATGCGGTAAATATAGCAAGAGAGGCAATTGATGAGGTTCGTTTAGAAAAAGAAAGAAAAATAAAGAAAAAAGAAGAAGAATTTGAAAAACTAGTAAAGCAGATGGCAGAAAAAATGCTTAACGAGAACAAGAAATATATAGGAAAAGATGTTACAGAAAAGGCAATAGAAAAAATTCAAAAAACAGAAGAAGGAGGAAAAGAACATGAGCAAAAAGCAAAGAAAACCACAAGAAGAGTATCAAATGAAGAATAACTTTAACGATAATAATCAATTAGAATATGATATTTTAAGAAAAAAGACTATCAAAGAATTAATAGCACCTTCTGGTATAGACGCATCAAACATTGACCATTTAGAGATTATTTCAAATACTACAAGATATGCAAGAAGTTTCTTTGTATCAAGTTTGCCTCGTATGTGTACATTTCCAGAATTATTTAGAGATATGTACTTATTTGGTGACATAAACACTTCTGTATATATTAACCCAGTTCCAGAAGCTCGTTCACAAAATGAACTAAATAGAGTAATAAATCAATTAGAAACAGAGAGAATTGTTGCTGCTGATAGAGGAAATATAAACCGTGAAAGTATTTTAGCACAAAAAAGACTTGAAGCTGAAGGGTTAAGAGATCAAATAGCATCAGGATTTAATAAATTATTTGAAGCATCAGTTGTTGCAACCCTTTTTACATATAATTTGCAGTCATTGGAGGCACAATCTAAACTGTTAGCAACTGAACTTTCAAAAACTTTGGTTGGAATTAAATCCGCTTGGGCAATGCAAGATGAAGCTTTTCAATCTAATGTGCCACTTATGAAAAATCAAATAGATAAAACACACACTTTTGACCGTAATTCTATGGCAACAGCGTTTCCATTTACAACCTCAGAAGTTGGTCACTTAACAGGTATTCCCCTAGGAATGAACAAACAGACAGGCGTTCCAGTATTATTTGATAATTTCCATCCAAGTTTAGCCAACTACAATATGGTAGTATTTGCTAAATCTGGTGCTGGTAAATCTGTTACAATGAAAACATTAATATCTCGTTCGGCAGTATTAATGGGAATAGAAAGTTTAGCATTAGATGCAGAAGGTGAGTACAAAATAGTGGCAGAAAGCTTAGGAGGAATAAATGTAGTACTTAGCCCAACATCTAATACAATAATTAACTTATTTGATATAGAAGAAGAAAAAGTTAAAGATGAAATAACAGGAAGAGAAAGAACAGTATTAAACGTTGAAAATAAAATTGAAGACGTAACACAAGCGTTAATAACAATGGCAAGAGGTAGTACAAGAAGTGATGAAGTAAATGAGCTTACAAAACAAATAATAGCAGAAGCAGTAGCAGAAGAATATACAAGATGTGGAATAACAGCAGATCCAAACAGCCTATACACTGATGGTGTAACAGGTAATATTAGAATAAGTGGAATTGGCAGAGAAAAAAAATTAATGCCAACAATAGGCTCATGGTATAAAACTTTGCTTAAAAAAGCAGAAGAAAACACAGATGAAAACTATACTTTCCACTATAGCTACTTAAAAAAAGTTATGAAGCAATATGTAAGAGAATTAAATGGTCAGATGGCATATTTTGATGGACAATCAACATTCGACTTATTAGAAGGTGTACCATTTATAAACTTAGACATTTCTCAACTAGAAGAAAGATTTGCAAGACCACTTGCACAACAAATATTACTATCATGGATATGGGAAAAATTTGTAAAGAAAAATAGTGAAGATAGAAATAAAGCAACTAAGAAAAGAGTTTTAGTTGATGAGGCATGGATGCTTTTACCATTCCCAGAAGCAGTAGACTTCTTAAACAAGATGGCAAGACGTGCAAGAAAAAGAAATGTATCACTAGCAATAGTATCACAGAGATTCCAAGATTTCTACGAAAAACCTGAAGCACAAGCAGTACTAACATCATCAGACACAAAGCTATTTTTAGCACAAGATAAATCAGAAATACAATACTTGAAAGAAGTATTCAAATTAAGTGAAGGTGAAGCAAACTTCCTTATTACATGTACAATAGGAGAAGGTTTATTCAAAGTTGGACCAGATACAGCAATTTTACAAATAACACCAACAAGAAAAGAATTTGAATTTATGGAGACAAACTTAAACAAATTAGCTGAAAGAAATGGATAAAAATATTAAAAATAACAGAAATTTACATAAAAAACTTTAAAACTAAAGAAAAATATGGTATAATAAAATAGAATGTAAACCTTTATAGAGAGGGGAAAACTTTAAAATGAATGTTTTTAAAAATGCGGTAATAAAAAAGATATTAATAGTGTTAATAACGATAATAATGATAAATGATTTTATTATGCCAAATTATGTTTGTGCAAAAGATTCAATTCAAAAAAATTTAGTATCAAGCTTTTTCTATCTTCTTTCTTACGCTGGTGACGCGGCAATAAGTATAATGCAAAAAATTATGCTTGGTGATGGAGATATTGAGGCAGGTGGTCAATATTTTATTAAGTATTCCCCAGGAGCAATATTTGCAAATGAAGTGCCAGGATTAAAAATTAATTTTACATCGGCAACACCAAATGATGGAACAACTACTCATCTAGGAGTTGATGCAGATAATAAAGATGAATTCTTAAATATATTGGAAAGACTTGGAAATGCAAATGTTCAAAAGAATACGGAAATGTCAATTCAACAATTAGCAACATCAGGAAGTAACTTACAGATGTCTTATATAGGACAATATACAAATCCTTATACAAACAAAACCAATTATTTTTTATTAACATCACCTAAAAGGCAATGTTTATTTTTAGGAAAACATTCATTTGTTGGTTTCTCAGCAGATGGAGGATATGATGATGATGGAAAGCATAAAAATTTCACGCAAACAATTAATAGCGACACAAAGTACATTTATATGTGGATATTACATGATAAGCTTTATGTTTTGGAATCAAGTGATGATATCAGACATGTATCTGCACAGGATTTGGTTGACAAACGTACATATTATAATAATGTAAATGATTTAAGCAATGAAATAGATAAATTAAGTGCTAATATTACTGATCTAGGTGGATATAATGCAGAAGGGTTCTTCGAAAGACAAGAGGTTATACAATGTGCAAATGGAACATTATACTCATATAACTTATCAGCAATAAGTGGAGAAACTGTTTATAAGGAATCTGTTGCTTATGAATTACAATCTAATATTGCAACATGGTATAGAGCACTTAGAATGGTGGCTATAGTAGGGTTATTATCTGTATTGGTTTATTTAGGAATAAGAATAATTTTAAGCAGTACTTCAGCACAGGATAAAGCAAAATACAAAAGTATGATAAAGGATTGGCTAGTAGCAATTTGTTTATTATTTGTTTTACATTACATAATGACATTTATGCTAGCTCTTACAGATGATATAATTGGTTTTATTAAAGATAATGTAATTAAACAAGGTACAGATACGGATGCTTATGACGATTTAATTAGCGTTGTACGAAATAATTACTCTGATTCAGCCGAAGCTGTAGACCTTCCATGGGAAACGGCTGGATATACTGTTATGTATCTTGCATTAGTAATATTAACAGGTATATTTACTATACAATATCTAAAAAGGGTTGTTTTTATGGCATTTCTAACCATGATATCACCACTTATTGCTTTGACATATCCTTTAGATAAAGTTAAAGATGGCAGAGCACAAGCATTTAATTATTGGCTAAAAGAGTATATTTTTAATTGTTTGATACAGCCAGTTCACTTGTTGCTATATATAGTTTTTATTAACAATGCAATAGATTTTGCAACTAAAAATATATTATACTCAATTGTTGCACTTGCATTTATGGTACCAGCAGAAAAAATTATAAAGGAAATGTTTGGACTAAAATCAAGTTCTCCATCTAGTACTTTAGGTGCAGCTGCAGGTGGTGCATTTATGATGAGCATGCTAAATAAGATAAAATCTAAACCACAAAAAGGTGAAGAAGATGCTGGAGCAGGTGGAGGAAAAACATCAAACGGAGTAAGGACAGCTAGTAGCAGTCCAATTATTCAGGCAAATAATAATAACCCGCATAATAATAACCCGCATAATAATAACCCGCATAATAATAGCCATAACAGCAATAGCAGAGGTAGCAATTATAGTATAGCCAGAGGCTTAGGAGAAATAACTGGTGTTAATAAGTTAATTTCAGCTACAGGCAGATCATTAAAAAATGGTATGAAGGGGGCAACAAGAAAAACAGCTGGAGCAGCTTTAGGAACTTTAGCAGGAACTGTAATGCTTGCAAATGAAGTTGCAGATGGACACCTATTTGAAGATCCAGGAGGAGCTTTAAGCAAAGTTGGAGGAGCAACTGTAGCTGGTTATGCAGGAGGAAATGCACTAGCTGGAAATGCAATGGGAAAAATTGAAAGTGGTGCAACAACATTCCAAAAAGGAGCAATGGGAGTTGAAGCATATAATAATCAGGCATTTGATAAACAATTCTTCAATTCAGATAACTACAAAATTATTGCACAAGATCCAATTATTCAACAAGAATGGGGCAGAAGAAACATTAAAGAGGTGGCTCAAACATTTTTAGATAATGGAATTTCAGACCAAAGTGTTATTAGAAGTGCAATGCAAAATGGTGTAAATGGAGATGAATATAAGTCAATTTCTTCAATGGGAGTAACAGATGTTAAACATTACAGAAAGGTTAGAGATAAAAATAGACATAAAGGATTAAGTGCTTCACAAATTGCAGCTCGTATGCAAATAGCTAAAAATTTACCATCAAACTTATATAATGATAAAGATGGATTTATTAGATATGCAAAGAGATTTGGAATAGAAGCTGCTGATGCAGAAAAATTATTTTCAGAAATTGATGATTTTATATAAACAATATTATAGGCAGATTTTATATCTGCCTATTTAAGTAGAGAGGTGATACAATGAACAATGCAATAAATGAAGATCCAAAACTAGCTAGAGAATTTAGAGAAGAAAAATCAAAATTTGAAAAAAATTTAAAGAAAAAAGCAAACCCAGTTCGAAAAGTAATTATGAATGCAATAAAAGCAGCTGTAATTCCAATGGTAATATTATTGGCAAAGATATTGGCTGTTGTAATTCTTGTTACTGTACTTATTTCCGCATTTGTTAATCTTTTAGATGGTAATAGCTCTGGAGACTCAATTTCAAATAATGAAGAATATAATTCTACTATATCTAATGGAGGTGGAATTGACCTTACAAATACAGAATGGAATTTTACTAAAGATGAAATTCAAAAGTTTATTGAAAATTATAACTCTTCAAATAGTGCACTAAAAAATGATATGATTAATAATATTGATAAAATAATAAAATGGCAAAATGATTATGGCTATAGTTCTGCTTTTTTAATTACAATTGCATTTGAGGAAAATAGAAATGACTTTGAAACTTTTTTAGATGAAGTAAATGAAAAAGCAGGAGAATGGAAGAAAAACCAATATAAAACAACTAAGGAAATTGCAAAAGATTATGTTGGGGATGATACTGCAAATGAATGGGCAAATAATATAGAAAACAAAATGCAAGAGGTTGCATTGAATTCTGACATTATAAAATATGGAGAAATAAGCATTTCAGGAGATGGATATCCAAATTCTTATATTAGTAAAACAGGAAAAACATATAGAAACTATAAACAGAACATTGGTTCATATTCACTAAGCCAATGGTGTGGAACATCAATTGTAAAGAAGGATGGATGTTCTCTAATAGCAGTAACTATTATTGTAAGCGGATATAGAAATAGTGAAGTAAACCCATTGGAATTAGCTCAAAAATATGCAGTAAAAGGTGCAGGAATGAGTATTCCAGGAGCTTTATTAGGAGAAGGAATTTCATTTACAGAGCCACTCGGAGCAGATATAACCTTTTCAGAACAGCAAAAGGAAACTATTAAAAACTATGTAAAAGGTTCAGGCCCAGCTATTATAAAAGTAGTGCCACCTAGCCAATTTACTAATAGTACACACTTTATGGCATTATTAGATTACAATGCTTCAACAAATGAGTTTTATCTATCTAATCCATATACAGGAAATAATTCATATGGCGTAAGTGGCTGGATTGATGCTGACAGAGTTTTAATTGGATGTACAAGATTTTATGCCATTAAATAAGGAATGATGTTTATGAAAAATATTAAATTACTTATAATAATATTATCAATATTAGTTATTGGTTTAATTATTACACTAGCAATATTGAGAATGGAAAGCAAAAACACAAAAAGAAATGTGATTAGTAACAATATTACTCCAAGCATAGAAAACAATATAAATAACGATATAATTTCTCCTAAAACAACAATATTAACATTTAATACAAGTATCGAAAAAGAGACTTCAAATTCAGTTTTATACAGTTTAAACAGGAATATTAACAAGTACTTTAACTATATCAAAGAAAACAACGAAACAGCAATAAACGAACTAGGAGGAAACAGTATTTATTTAATAACAAATAATGTAAAATATGTTGTTAAACAAGCTTATGTAACTCAAAATCAGTATATGTCTAAATACTATACTTACGGAACTTTAACCATTGCAAATGGCAATTATACAGCCCAAACGCAGGAAATATATATGATTCTTTACTTAACTGCTGAAAATAAAGGATATAAGCTACAAACAATTTCAAAAGAGGAATACTTAAATAGAACAGCACTAGAACAGAATGACACAATTGAAATACAAGAAGGCACATATAATAAGTTTGAATATGAATATATTGATAATGTAAAACAGATGGAAAATTATTTAGAAGACTACTCATTTCAAATATTCAATAATACAGAAAATTCATACAATTTGTTAAACACTGAATATAAAGAAAAAAGGTTTAAAGATTTACAAGCGTTTGTGCAGTTCCTAAATGAAAAACAAGGTCAATTACATAATATCAAAATTAACCAATATACAGTTGATGAAGAAAACCAAAATAAAATATACAAAGGAACTGACCAAAATGGAAATTATTATGAGATAATAGAAAAATCATATATGAATTATGAAATAATTTTAGACAATTATACAATGCTTGATTATTCAAATGATAGTGATGAAAATAAAATAAAACTAAGTGCTGAAAAGTTCATCCTAATGCTTAATTCAGCAGATTATACAAACGCATACAACCTATTAGAGCCAAGTTTTAAACAAATAAATTTTCCAACTGAGCAAGACTTCATAAACTATGTAAAAAATAACTTTTATGCACGAAACATAGTTGCTTCAAAAGACTTAAGTGAAGATGGCATTTGCACTGTTACAATTAAAGACAGTATAAGTACACAAGCAAATAAAATACAAAAACAGTTTAAAGTAATAATGGGTGAAGGCATGAGTTTTACAATAGAATTTAATATATAATAAAAATTAAAAAATGAGGTGATTTTAATGGAAGAAAATGAAGGAAAAGAAGGAAAGGATTTAGCGGTTGATTTAAAAGAATCAAAATACTATGAAAATGCTTCTTTGTTTAGAAAAACTAAAGAAAAAAATAATATCATCCTGGATAATGTATTAATAGAAGAAAAACAAGTTGAATCTAAAAATGGAGAAAACGACTATACAGTGGAATATGGTATATATATTAAATTCAACGGAGAAGATGTTTTAATTGCAAATATTGATGAAGAAGGAAAATTAATTCCAAATAAAGAGTTACTAAATGATGATAAATACTCAGATGAAGACAAAAGAAAATTAGGAGATTTAATAAATCTTTTAGGATTTGAAAAGGACAATGTGGATTTTGAAAAATTACAAGAGCAGCTAAAAGAAATAGAATCAAAAACAAAAGAAGAATTAGAACAAGAAAGAGAAGAAGAAAAAAATAAAGATAGCATAAAAGATGAAGAAAAAGAAGATAACGAACAAGACAAAGAAGAAGAGGAAGAAGAAAAGGATGCTGGAGATATAGAGAAAGAACAAGAACAAAAAACTCTTGCAAAGAAAAAAGGAATACAACCAAAGAATATTTGTAAAATTAGAAGAGATAGCCAGTTTTACAAAAATTATCCTAATATTCCAAAAACAGCATTTTTCTATTTAGATGATAAAGATAGAATTCATGCAGAATATATAGACGAAAACGGAGAATTCCAAGAACTACAAGGCTTTGAAGAAAGAAAAGATAAACCAGTAGTAACAAGACTTGGAAATGATGGACAAGATGTAAAAGAAGAAATACCATATAGGGTAATGACGGCAACAGGCCTAGAAGACAAAAACCATAATACACAAGACATTAGAATTGCAATGTATAAAGACCAATATGGGTATTTAAAAATAGAAACAATACACCAAGGAAGAAATGGGGAATGGGAAGGAAAAAATATAGATATTCATGGAACTGATAGAAATACAGAGAGAATGAATAACTTAATAGATGAAAAGAATAAAACACCTCAAACAGGAGTGCTTGCAAAAAGGCAAGAAGAACTAAAAACAAGTGGATATAGCCAAGATGGATTATCACTAGATGAATTTAGCAAACAAAGAAAAATAAATGAATACATGGAAGATGGATATACTTTTGAGGAATCAAATAAAATTTATGACTATGTTGTTGGTGAACTACAACTAACAGAGGAAGATGCAAAACTAAAAGTAAATGAAGAAAGTGAACATACAAAACAAGAAGAATCAAAAGGCAGAGATATGGGAGAAGAAGCTTATGATAGATTAATAAATAGAAGACACTAAAAATTGCTTTAATTCGCGCTATATGGTATAATAAATGTATTAAATACCCAATAAGGGTGTGAATAAAGGAGAAAAATCATGCTAGTGTTTTTGCTTAAGGTTCTCTTAGGTTGGCTTGACTTTTGCCTTTGGATTGCTGTTATCACCTATATCATTGATGTGATTAGAAACAGGAATAATGGCTCTCGGATAGGCAATTGGATTGGTTGGCTAGTTATGCTAGGAGTGGCAATTGCCATACTTATCTACTTTGCCAATTAAGAGACAAAATCTCCAAACCAACTCGAATGAAAATTTCGAGTTGGTTTTTTTTATATAAAA
>OGOZ01000399.1_pt1 | contig 30015 bp, 18 predicted proteins | sample 1552801 | NCBI WGS metagenome assembly OGOZ01 (sample SAMEA2580196, study PRJEB22360) | human gut metagenome | biome: human gut; feature: human-associated habitat; material: faeces | place: Denmark | collected 2008/2010 | reverse complement strand
GTGGCCACGGGCAGCGAAGAGCCTACCGCAGGCCTGCCGAGCGAAGGCCCGGCCGATCTGGCACAGGATGGCAACGACAGCACCCACTGGCACACCAGCTGGAGCGAGAACGCAGTCGGCAACGGCACCGCATGGTATCAGTTCAACCTCAACGAACCGACCACCATCAACGGCCTGCGCTACCTGCCGCGCTCCGGAGGTATGAACGCCAACGGCAAGATCAAGGGCTACAAGATCACGCTCACTCTGGCGGATGGCACCACCAAGGATGTCGTCACCGATGCTGAGTTCTCCACCACCACCATGTGGCAGAAGGCCAGCTTCGACGCCGTCGAGAATGTGACCGCTGTACGCTTGACCGTCCTGTCTTCCGCAGGCCAGAGCGACTCCCAGGCCAACAAGTTCGCATCCGCTGCCGAACTGCGTTTGACCACGGACCGCGAGGTTGAGGAAGAGACTGTCGCTCCGGACAAGACCGACCTCAACGACACCATCGCCAAGGCTAACGGTCTTAAGGAATCCGACTACACGGCTGAAAGCTGGACTGCTCTGGTCAAGGCCCGCGAAGCTGCACAGGCCGTGGCGGATAACGATAAGGCCACCGCTTACGATGTGGCTCTGGCGCTGACGAACCTCGAATCCGCTATCGCTGGTCTCGAGAAGACCGGTGAGGAGCCTGGCCCAGGCCCGGTTGAGGTGAACAAGACCGACCTGCAGACTGCAGTGAACAAGGCAAGCAAGCTCGAGAAGGCCGATTACACGACCAACTCGTGGGAAGCTTTCGCCGAGGCACTGAAGGCTGCACAGCAGGTGCTCGACAACAAGAACGCCACCCAGCAGGATGTGGATACCGCACTGAGCGCTCTTCAGGACGCCATCTCCAAGCTGGAAGCTGCCACCGAGCCGAAGCCGAATCCGGAACCGGGCGTGGTGGACAAGGCTGCTCTGAACGCGACCATCAACAAGGCCGCCGCCATCAACCTGGGTCTCTACACCGACGACTCCGCCAACGCTCTGCGCGCCGCGCTGAAGAAGGCCCGTGAGGTCTCCGACAACAGCAACGCCACGCAGAAGCAGGTCGACGCAGCTCGTGAAGCCCTGGAGAAGGCAATTGCCGCTCTGGTGAAGCGTCCCGCTGCCAAGGGTGATGGCAACGTTGTTTCCAACACGGGCTCCGATGTCGCCACGATCGCTCTGGCTGGACTGCTGCTGGCAGGTGCCGGCGCCGCAATCGCCTACCGCCGCAATCGCGAGCAACTGTGAAAGCGAGGTTATAGCCTAAGCAGTAATAAATAAGGAATAATCCTTATCCTCTCGGCCGGCGCCGGGCAGCAATGCCTAGCGCCGGCCGCTTTCGTATGTATCAGTGTTCTCCAGTCACCCGGCAGACATCGGAATACGCACGCGATGTCGCTGCTAGGCGATGAATCGCAAATATGTGCGGTCATCGAATGATTCGTAATTCGCAGTGAATCCTTTGGTGGATTGGTACTCGCTGACGAGTTCCGGATCGTCGCGCTTGAGTCGCTGCAGTTCAGCCTCACTGGCCGCAAGCATAGGGCGCAACAGTTCGCCATGAATTCACCCTCGGTTCGTTGGGTGAGCATGCCCCGGTTACATGCTGACGTTATATCTGACTGTAATACCGATGAGGCTAGGAAAAGGAACGATTATGCAGTCTGACAACAACCATCATGAATCGCATCACAACGATATGAGCTACAGCAACGACTACCAATACGATGTTTATATGTATGCCGAGTATGGCATCGAGTGGTGATTGCAGGCAAACACGAATAAAGAGAGCCCCGAGTGAGAATTGGTGAACCGCACCCCGATTGTTGGACTGAAGTAATTCAGATTCGATGATCGGAGGTGCGGTTTCTCATGTGTAGGGATCGCAGGCGTCATTACGATGACGGTTTCATGCGGGTCGTCGCTGACCTGATCCGGGGCGGGGCCGGGAGGCGTTCTCTCGCCCGCCGGCTTGGCGTGCCCGTCAGTACCGCGGGAAAATGGGTGTTGTCATACCGGTTTGGCGGGGAGGCGGCGCTCATGGGAGAACGCGAAGGCAACAGGAGATACGACTACGAGACGAAGCTCGCGGCGGTGCGCGACCATGTGGAGCATGGGCTGACGAAGGCCGAAGTCATGGAGAAGTACAGGATCGCGGGTCTCACCCCGTTGGAGCGCTGGTGCCGCGAGTACCGGTCCGGCGGCCCGGACGCGCTGCGTCCGAAACCGAAGGGCAGGCCCAGGGGCGCGAAATCCAAGCCGAGGCCGGCTCCCACAAGGGAACAGCTCCTTGAGGAGGAGAACGCGTACCTCAAGGCGAGGGTCGCGTACCTGGAAAAAGTCGACGCCCTGCTGGCGTGGAGATCGGCAACCGGGACAGAACGGTGATCGTCTCCATGCTGGCGGGGCTGGGACATCGGCTCCGGCACCTGCTCAGGGCGGCCGGACTGGCGAAAAGCACGTATTACCATCTTCTGTCGCATCCGGCCGCCGTGACCCGGCCGGACATCGAGCCGATGGTCGCCGAGATATTCGCGCGCACGCCCAACGGGTGCGGCCACCGGCAGATACGCATGTGCCTCGTGCACGAGTTCGGGGTGCGGGTGAGCCACAAGAGCGTGCTGAAGGTCATGAGGCGCATGGGCCTGGAATGCCGGATACGCAGGCCGAACCCGTACCGGAAATACAGCTCGTACCGGGGCGAGACGGGCGCGAGGGTGGAGAACCTGCTGAACCGCGACTTCACGGCCGACCGGCCGTGGGTGAAGCTGGGCACGGACGTCACCGAGTTCAGGGTCGCCGACGGCAAGGCGTATCCGGCTCCCGTATGCGACATGGGATCCAAGGAGATCGTGGCCTGGGACGTCAGCCGGCATCCCGACATGGCCCAGCAGTGGCGCCTGCTCGCCATGCTCGAGGAGAAGCTGCCCGAAGACGCCGACCCGATCCTGCACTCCGACATGGGCTGGCAGTACCGGCACCGGTGGTGGCGCGACCGGCTCGCGGGACTGAACATCCGCCAGTCCATGAGCAGGAAGGGCAACTGCATCGACAACGCCGCGACCGAGCAGGTGTTCGGCCACCTCAAGGACGAGTTCCACGCCGGACGCGAGTTCGCCTCATACGAACAGTTCAAGAACGAACTGGACGCGTACATCATCCACTGGAACACCAAACGCCGCCAGATACGACTGGAGGGACACACCCCGGAGGAATTCCGGAACATGTCCCTCACAGCCTAATCAGGTACCCTTAATAAACCACGTCCAACAATCGGGGCGCAGTTCAGGTATTCCAGTCAGGACCTTTTCGTGTTCTTGGCTCCCCTCTCTGAGAGGGAGCCAGAGTAAGGTAACGGCCTACTTCATCTTGCGCAGTCGAGGTTCGGCGGATTCCTTGGCACCAGTGATGCGGTACACGTCGAACACGCCATCAATCTTGCGCACGGCTGCCAGCAACGAGTTGAGATGCTGCGGATCGGCCATTTCGAAGCTGAACTGGCTGGTGGCCACGCGATCGGAACCGGTGGCGATCGTACCGGAAATGATGTTCACGCCATGGTCGGAAAGCACACGTGTCACGTCCGAAAGCAGGTTTCGTCGATCCAGCGCCTCGACCTGAATCTTGACCATGAACAGGCCCTTGGTGCTGGTCCATTCGACTTCGACCACACGCTCAGGCTGCTTGTTTTTCAGATCGATCATGTTCTGGCAGTCGGTGCGGTGCACGGATACGCCCTGATTACGGGTGATGAAGCCGATGATATTGTCACCGGGCACCGGCATGCAGCAACGGGCCAGCTTGATCCACACATCGCCCACGCCCTTGACGGACACGCCGGTGGAGCTGCTGGAGGCCTTGCGTTCCATGGGCTTCAGCGGCAGGACTTCCTGCTCGACTTCCTCATCGACCTCGTCGGCACCCGCATCCTTGACCAGATGCGAGATGACGTTCTGCGTGGAGACCTGTCCGTCACCAATGGCGGCGAACACGGCGTCCGCGTTCGGGAAGTTAAGGTCGTCGGCCACACCCACCAGTGCTTCGGGCGTAAGCAATGTGTTGACCGGCAGATTGCGCTTGCGCATCGCGCGGGTCAGCTCGTCGCGGCCCTCCTCGATGGCTTCAGTACGACGCTCCTTGGAGAACCACTGACGAATCTTGTTGCGGGCCTTCGGGCTCTTGACGAAGCTCAGCCAATCGCGTGACGGGCCGGCTGTATCGGATTTGGACGTCAGAATTTCGACGGTATCGCCATTATCGAGCGTGGTGTCGAGCGGCACCAAACGACCGTTGACGCGCGCGCCCATCGTACGGTGGCCCACTTCGGTGTGCACGGCGTACGCGAAGTCGACCGGCGTGGCGTGAGCGGGCAGGGATACGATTTTGCCTTTCGGCGTGAACACGTAGACTTCGGACGAGCCAAGGTCTTCCTTGAGCGAGCCCAAGAATTCGTTGGAATCAGGGGTTTCGCTGGTCCAGTCGGCGAGCTGCTGAATCCATTTGAGGTTATCGACCTCGGAAAGCTCCTGATTGTTTTCATCACGCTTTCGATCGGACTTGTCCGGCGAGCTCAGGGCGCGGCCGGCCTGGCCGTTTTCCTTGTATTTCCAGTGCGCGGCGATGCCGAATTCGGCGCGGCGGTGCATGTCCCAAGTGCGAATCTGGATTTCGACCGGCTTGCCACCGGGGCCCACCACCGTGGTGTGCAGCGACTGGTACATGTTGAGCTTCGGCATGGCGATGTAGTCCTTGAATCGGCCGGGAACCGGGTTCCACCGCGCATGCACGGCACCAAGCGCCGCATAGCAGTCCTGAATGGTGTCGACGATGATGCGCACACCGACCAAATCGTAGATGTTCGCGAAATCATGGCCGCGCACGATCATCTTCTGGTAGATGGAGAAGTAATCCTTCGGGCGTCCGGTGACGTATGCCTTGATGTTCTGCTCGTCGAGATCCTCGTTGATCTCCGCCAGAATCTGCTTCAGGTACACATCGCGCTGGCCGGCTCGGCGAGCCACCAGCACCACGATCTCGTTGTAGATCTTCGGGTAGAGCACCTTGAAGCTCAGTTCCTCGAGCTCCGTCTTGATGGCGTTCATACCGAGTCGGTTGGCCAAAGGTGCGTACACGTCAAGGGTTTCACGCGCCTTCTTCTGGGCGGACGTGGTCTTCACATAGCGCCAGGTGCGAGCGTTGTGTACGCGGTCGGCGAGCTTGACCACCAAGGTACGCACGTCGCGGCTCATGGCCACCACGAGTTTGCGAATGGTTTCGGCTTGGGCGGAATCACCCACTTCAAGCTGACTCAGCTTGGTAACGCCATCGACCAGACCGGCCACGGTGTCGCCGAATTCGGCGCGGCATTGATCCAACGTATAGTCGGTGTCTTCCACCGTGTCGTGCAACAGGCCGGCTGCCACCACGATCGGGCCCATGCCCAGATCCGCGAGAATCTGGGAAACGGCCAGCGGGTGGATGATGTACGGCTCGCCAGACTTGCGGCGCTGGGCGGAGTGCTGGATGACGGCACGCCGGTAGGCACGGTCAAGAATGGACAAATCCTCATCGGGGTGATGGGACTTGCACACCTTCTTGATTGGATCCAGCGGATTGAGCGGATCGGCACTGATCTCACAACCCAACTTACGGGCGGCGTACTGCTCGCCATCAATCTCTGCCATGCCAGTCACCTCCCTCGTCATGAAGTTCATTGTAGCCGCGAACCGGAGCCTTGTGCATTCACCTGTTCGCCATCATTGGTTCCACAACCGTTGTTGCCGTCATCACCTTAGTCATTCAACCGGCCTAATCCGGTCAGGACGCCACTCCCGTCGAACCGAACCCGCGTTCGGCGCGATCGGATCCGGGCAGTGTCTCGGCCGGGATGAACCGAGCCTCAACATACCGCTGAATCACCAATTGAGCGATGCGATCGCCCGGATGGAAGACGGCGGTGTGCTTCGGATCGAGGTTGATCAGAGGCACCTTGATCTCGCCACGGTAGCCGGCATCAACGGTGCCAGGCGCGTTGAGCACGGTGACGCCCTGCTTGGCGGCCAGCCCGGAACGCGGATGCACCAACGCCACGTAGCCCGCAGGTAGGGCGATGGCCACGCCGGTGGGAACCAGTGCCCGTTCAAAAGGCTTCAGCGTCACATCGACGGTGGTGATGAGGTCGGCACCGGCATCGCCCGCGTGGGCATAGTGCAGCTGGGCCGGATGTTCGGGGTCGAGGCTCTTGACCAGGACCTCGGTGGATTCGGGCTCGTTGTAGGTCTCGTCGAACGCCATCAGGCGGCGCACTCCTCACACACCGGCTGGCCATCCTCGTCCGTGTAGGCGAGCTGGCTGCGATGCTTGACCAGGAAGCACTGCGAGCAGATGAACTCGTCACCCTGCATGGGGATGACGGTCACCGAGGAATCCTCGTTGCTCAAATCGGCGCCCGGCAGTTCGTAGTCTTCGGCGATGGCGTTCTCATCGTCGTCGATGTCGCTCGAGGCGTTCTGCGAGGACTTCCCCAGCGCCTGCAGCGATTCCTCGTCCTCATCCTTGTTGCGGGGGGAATCATAATCCTGAGCCATCATGGTCCTTTCGTCGTCTTTGGTTCGTAAGTCGATATATATAGCACGGTCAGCGCCGTACTCGCCCATAGGATACACGATTTGAAATACTCGTAAAGTTCGACACGTGGGGCATACTTAAAAGAAGTAATGTCTTTGCGACGGAAAGTGGTGCGAATATGCCAGATGATCGGCTTGAAAAAGCCCGTTTCGTGCGCGTGAGCAAGACGGGGGACCTCGTATTCTCCCTTGGCGGCAGGGAAATGGCTGTGAGCGTGGACGACACGCTCGAACGGGCGATTCTTGAGGCCAAGCAGGTCAGAAGCGAGATGCGACAGGCTCCCCAGCCGCATCAGCAGTCCACTTTGCCGATTTCCCAGATACAGTCGCTGATTCGCGCCGGTGCCGATCCGGCCCGTGTCGCGGAGAAATATCATCTGAGCGAAATGCTGGTACGTCGTTTCTCCATGGCTGTGGAGACCGAGAAACAGTATGCCATCGAACAGTTCCTTGCCGTGGCGGCACCCAAAGACAGCAGGGTGCGCACCATCAGCGAACTGGTGGAACGCACGCTGGCCTCTGCGGGAATCGGCATGGAATCAGTGACCTGGAAATCCACCCGACGTGGACTTGAGCCTTGGCGCATCGTGGCGATATTCACTTCCGCGGGCCGTGAGATCCATGCCGAATGGACGTGGAATATGCACGACAATTCCGTGATGAGCCTGAACAATGCCGCTCGAAAACTGCTCGGCGAACAGAATCCGGAATCAGCCACGGATTCCAAACTCAAGCCGACGATTCCCGAACTGCCCGGCGACTCCGTACGCTCCGCGCGTATCGAGCGCGCCGTGTCTGCTTGGGCTGCACCTACGCCTTCGATTCCGGCCGCACGGCCTGCCGCAATCCGGCCCTCTGTCACTTCCACAGGTTCCATGCCCCCAGTGGATCTATCCACGTCCATCTCACCGGCCACGACCCAGGCTCATGGCACTACGGCCCCCAGTCCGGTCTCTTCGCAGACCGCCGGATCTGTTTCGCCATCTGCCGCAGGATTACAGCAATCGCCTGCCACGGCACCAGAGCAGGGCTCTGACAATGTTTCGGACAAGACCATACGGAGTGGCCCCAATGCACAGCTAGTAGCCACCGAGCAGGAGCGGGCGGCCGAATCCGCCGCCACCGAACATGAGGCACCAGCCAAACCGGCCAAGCGTAAATCAGGACGTTCGGCCGTACCAAGCTGGGACGAGATTCTGTTCGGAGACTGAATTTCCGAATCAGGCCATATCGATCAGGCAGGGAATATCCATTTCCAATGCTGTTTGGGAGCCATGCACGCTCGGCAGGTGGGTGGCCTTGTCTCCTTGCGTACGCGAATCGACGAGGGTCACGGCTCCCGCTGCCTGCACGACCACATCGCCGAGCATTGGCCGGACTCGCTCGCAGACCGGTCCAAACAATCCGTCCGCGATGGCCTCATCCTTGGTCCGCACCAAGGCTCGGTCTTGCAGACAATCGCGCCACCGGCAAGCTATATCCTCAGGTCGTTCATCCGGCTCGGCATACAGCATCAGCGAGCGCGGCTCCCCCCCGACCAGTGACACGCCTCGGGTGAGCTGCGGTTCAACGGCGATGTCAATCCGCTGGTCCATGTCGGTTTGCACCATGCCGTGGTCGGCTACGATGACGATCAGCGTGCCTTTGGGTGCGCTGCGTTTCAGGAGCGCGAGCTGGGCGTCGATATGTTCGAATGCGGCCACCCAGTGTTCGGAATCCCACCCGTAATTGTGGCCGACTTTGTCGGCGTCACGGATGTACAGGTAGGTCAGGCCGGGGGTGCGGGAGGCGCGTGCGGCGGCCAGCACACGATCGCGTGGGGTGACGTTGCCTTGATAGTCGGTGCCTCGCAATGCGGCTTCGGTCAATGGCGATTTGGAGAACTTGGGCAACCCCGAGCTCGTGACGCGCACCTCTTGAGCCGCAAGTTTCTCGAACACCGTCTCCTCGCGCTGCAGATCGAACGGATCGACCATGGGCGGCACAGGAATGTGCGGATTGGCTGGTTTGGGTGCCAGCGCGTCTTTGAACTGGATGAGTTGGATGAGCTTATGGCTGGCGGCAACGTCACGGCGGGGGGGTCGGGGCTGCGTATAGCCCGCCATTGCGGTCAGTCCCGGGCAGGTTCCGGTACCGAATGCGGCCATGGCCGCCACAGTGGTGCTTGGAGCGCAGGTAGCGATGGGACGCTGATTGGCGCTTTCGTTCATCAGCGAACGCAGATAGGGCGCGTGGCCGAGGCGCATGGCGAGGTTCCAGTAGCCCAGGCCGTCCACGAGCACCACGATGGCCGATTCGGCATCGGGCAGCCCCAACGCGCGCTGGCATGCCTTGGGATCGGCGTGGACCTTGGTGGGGGCCGGATGTCCGATGGCGGCGGACAAGGCGGGCAGCACGGCGGACAGGTGCAGTGCTCCCCCACGCCGATCGGCCGGGACGTCATCCCCATAGCCCACTGTGGGCACCAGCCGCAGCAACTCGTCCATATCCGGCGTCTCAACACTCATAGTTGCCCATTCAAGTAGCACCCCTCCCCTTGGCTCAGTGCGCAGAGAACGGTTCTCAATAACAACTGTGCGCTCCAACGCACATAATCAAACAAACGCACATCGACTGAAACACTGGAATCACGCCGTTTTATCGGCAAACATGTGCGATTGGCGCACCGAAACCAGCGCACAGTTGTTATCGAGAACCGTTCTCTGCGCACTGTTTCGCGCCCTCCCGCTAATATGGGGGCGTTCGAAAGGGAGTTTCATGGCATCACACCGCAAACCGTCCGCGCAAACCTATGATCCGCGCACGGTCAAGGAGCATATCGTCGAGACGCCGCTGAACGAGGAGATGAGCAAGTCCTTCCTCGAGTATGCGTATTCGGTGATTTACGCACGCGCACTGCCCGATGCGCGCGATGGCTTGAAGCCGGTGCAGCGCCGCATCGTCTACCAGATGGGCGAGATGAATCTGACTCCCGACCGCCCGTATATGAAGTCCGCCCGCGTGGTGGGCGAGGTGATGGGCAAGCTCCACCCGCACGGTGATTCCGCGATCTACGAGGCCATGGTGCGTTTGGCACAGCCGTTCGCGATGCGTCTGCCGCTGGTAGACGGCCACGGCAACTTCGGCTCGCTGGATGACGGCCCTGCGGCCTCCCGTTACACCGAGGCCAGGCTTGGCCCGGCCGCTCTCGGCATGAACGCGGATATCGATGAGGACACCGTCGACTTCACGCCGAACTATGACAACAAGCTCAAGGAACCGACCGTGCTGCCGGCCGCCATCCCGAATCTGCTGGTCAACGGCGGCTCGGGCATCGCCGTGGGCATGGCCACGAACCTGGCCACCCACAATCTGGGCGAGGTGGTAAACGCCGCCAAGTTCCTCATGGCGCATTCGGACGCCACCCTGGAACAGCTGATGCGTTACGTGCCCGGCCCCGACTGGCCCACCGGCGGCACGATCATCGGCCGCGACGGCATCCGTGAGGCCTATGCCACTGGCCGTGGTACGCTCACCACGCGCGCCGCCACGCATATCGAGCATGTCACGGCCCGCAAGCAGGCCATCGTGGTCACCGAGCTGCCGTACATGGTGGGCCCGGAGAAGGTAATCGAACGTATTTCCGACGGTGTGAAGAACCGCAAGCTGGAGGGGATTTCCGGCGCGTTCGATCTGACCGATCGTCATAACGGCACGCGTATCGTCATCGAGATCAAGACTGGTTTCGACCCGCATGCGGTTCTGGTGCAGTTGTTCAAGCACACACCGTTGCAAGACAACTTCGCCATGAACAACGTGGCGTTGGTGGAGGGCCGCCCGCACACGATGGGTCTGAAGGAGATGCTTCAGGTGTGGGTGGACCACCGCCGTGTGGTGATTCGCCGCCGCAGTGAATATCGCAAGAAGAAGGCGCTGGAGCGCCTGCACCTGGTCGAGGGCCTGCTGCTGGCCATGTTGGACATCGACGAGGTGATTCAGGTAATCCGCACCTCGGATGATGCGGATGCCGCGAAGAGCCGTTTGATGGTCGTTTTCGATTTGGACGAGGTCCAGGCTCAGTACATCCTCGACCTGCGTCTGCGCCGACTGACCAAGATGAACCGTATCGAGCTTGAGGCCGAACGCGATGATCTGAAGAAGCGTATCGAGGAGCTGACCCGGATCCTGGCCTCCGCCGAGGCGCTCGACCAGGTGGTCACCGACGAGATGGACGAAGCGGTCGCCAAGTGGGGCTCGCCGCGCCGTACCGTGCTGCTGGATGCCGACCCGGATGGCACGTTGACGCCGGTCGTGGCGCAGGGTGCCGGGGCTTCGGGCGTGTCCAAGTCCGCGCTCGAAGCGGTGAAGGCCGCCACCACGATTTCCTCCGCCGAAGCCGATGTGGCCGCAGCCGCAGCTGCGGCCAAGAAGACCGGCGAACAGTCCACGCTGACCGGAGCCTTGAAGATCGAGGACGAGCCGTGCGTGGTGATGATGAGCGCTACCGGTTTGATTGCCCGTACCACGCCAAGCGCGATGGACGTGTTCAATGCACGATCCACTTCCGATGAGCGTTTGAGAGACGATCAGATCACCACAATCTTCGAGACTTCCACGCGCGCCACGTACGGGCTGGTCACGTCGGCCGGCCGCCTGGTGCTCGCGCATGTGGTTGATTTGCCTGCCTTGCCCGCTACCGCCACATTGTCGCTGAAGGGAGGAGTTCAGGCCGACGAACTGATCGGCATGACCGAATCCACCGATCCGATTCGCGGTGAGCGTGTGATTACGGCGATTGCCATGGAGCAGCCGACGTCCGGCAAGACCAGTGCCAAGGACGAGAGCGAGGATGGCGGGGCCGCCGAGGCCAAGCCGTTGCCGTCGCTGGCTATCGGTACCCGTAACGGTGTCATCAAGCGTTGGAATCGTGAGGCACCCACCACCATGGATTCTTGGCCCGTCATTGATCTGAAAGATGGCGACGAAGTGGTATTCGCCGCCGTGGCCGAGGAAGACGACCGTCTGGTGTTCATCTCCTCCGATTCCTCGCTACTGACCTTTGAGGCGAAGAACGTGCGCCCGCAGGGTCGTACTGCGGGCGGTATGGCCGGCATCAAGCTGGCCGAGGGCGCCCGTGTGGCGGCCTTCAACGTGGTTCCCGCCGGCAAGGTGGCATGGACCTATGAAGAGGGCGAGAACGGCTTGACTTCCGGATCCGGTGCAGTGGTGCTCACCGTGGCCGGCGATTCCGATGCACTGCCCGGCACCGAAAACGGCGCGGCGAAGGTCACTCCGCTGGAAATGTACCCCACCAAGGGTCGCGCTACCGGCGGCGTGCGTTCCCAGCGATTCCTGAAGGGCCAGAACACGCTGATTCTTGCCTGGGTGGGCCTCTACCCGTTGCACGCCTCTACATCCGCAGGCTCTCCGGTCGAGCTTCCCAAGCCCGATATGCGCCGAGACGGTTCCGGAGTAGACCTCGCCTCCCCCATCGCCTTCATTGCGTAACCTCAATTAAGCTCCCTCTGATGGGCCGAGCCGTAAAGCAAACACCCCAGTGGGGTGTTTGTAGGCGAGGAGCGAACGATAGTGAGCCAAACAATAGAGAAGAGACCCTAAACCCGGCCTACACTAAGCATTAAGGAGGTGGCGATGAGACTACTGGTTGCCGTATCCAATGAACCGTTGGCCCACGCCATTCATGGTGCCCTGCTTGCCGGTCGTCATGAGGTGTCTTTGGCAAGCACCGGTAGTATCGCGCTCGCCGCTGTCGCCAAGGAGTCATTTGACGCAGTGATTCTTGATGAATCCCTGCTCGGCATTTCCACCGAGCAGCTCATCGAATCCCTACGCAATGCCCGTGCCTCCGTCAAGATTCTGCTGCTGACTTCGACGCCACTCAGCAAAACCATTGGTGAAGGCAGCCGCTGGCGAGCGCTGCCTGACGAGTACGCCCCTATCGAAGAGACGCCCTACAGCTCCTTCAGCGCGAATTCACGCGCAAACAACTCAGATGCCGAAGCCGAACAACGCTCGGACAATGCTGCCTCTAGCGCACAAGCTAACGTACGACGCCCAGATGCCGCGCTGAGCAAACCATTCTCCGATGGCGAACTGCTCTCATACGTCGGCTCGCTTGCCACCGACTCCCCCGCCATGATCATTCGTGGCAATCTCACGTTGGACACCACGAATCACAAGGCCTACTACGCATCCACTCACAGCGCAATCTCACTGTCCCGTCTGGAATACAGTTTGCTTGAAGCGCTGGTCAAGGCTGATGGCCAGTTCGTCAACACCAGCGAGTTGGTCAAACTTATCGGCGGCCCATTCTTCGAGCAACAGGGCTTACTCAAGAACGCCCTCTACACACTGGATAAGAAGCTCACCCGCGCCGGCCTCATCATGACCCAACGAGGCTCCAACTACCGCATTCGATAGCTGGGCTCAATCAGTACAGCCGCATGCCTTGGGGAACGGGGGTGAAGCCGGACTGGTGGAGGATGCGGGCGAAGGGGTGACGGGCGTTGAGGGGTTCGCCATTGATGTCGCTGAATGTCACGGAGCCGGTGCCATTGCGTTTGAGGGCGTAGGCCAGTTCTGTGGCGGCCTTGCGCATTTGTTCGTCGGAATCATTGACAGCGGCTTCATGGCCGACCGATTGATCGAACGCTGTCAGGTGCTTGGCTTTGGCGGCCGCGTATAGTAGCGCGCCTTGCGCATTGAGCACGACCGTGGCTCCGATACGGCGTGCCGGTTTACCCGCACCGGCAGGCGCGTCCGGCCACGCGATGGCGGAGCCACTGAGATTTGCGGGGTCGAGCACACTCAATGCCACCACGGACTGGCCACGATGCTCTGACGGATGACGCAACGCATCCACGGTGTCGCGCTCGGCAAATTGGGCCGCGCCGAAACCACGGACGAACATGCCTCGTACCAGTCGACCATGCTCCTCCATGCGATTCAATACCGGATACAACGCTGAGTAGCCACCCGGGATATTTTCCTTGTCAATCACCGGCTGCGCGATGACGCCATACCTGTCCAGCAACGTCTCGACCAGTGCGAGTGCCCGTTCGGTCTGGTCGGTGTCTTCGGCTTCAGCTTGCCCGATTACGGCGGACCACAAACCTCCTAACGTCATATCCGTAGTGGCTCGGCGAATCGGAGCGACACGCCCACGACGACGTGATGTAGTGGATTTACGCGGGCTTGCTGCGCCTGCGGTTAATGCACGCACCGGCGCGAAGCTGGAATTGGTGACCTTACCTTGCCAGACCAAGCTCCACAAGGCATCCTTGAACTGCTGTTCGCTCCACTCTTGCGGAATGATTTCGCCGGTGTTTGGATTGATGTCCGGCTCCGCGGTCTCATTCCACGCACGTTTGGCGGCATCCATCAGTTGACGGGCATGGAACGCTCCCCCTGAGTCCAGTGCGGTCAGAATCGCTTCCGGCATGGTGGCGTCTGAGGCGTTCGATGTCGTACCATGTTCCACACCGCTGAACAATATTGAATCCGCCGGATAGAAAGCAACCTCACCGGGGTCCATCGCACTGGTTCCCCCGGTTTTTGAGCCGACCCAGACCACATCGCCGCTGGTCAGCAACTCATCCAGCAATGCAGGTTGGTAGTCTCGTACTCGTGCGGGGAATACTGCCGACTCCCAGAGTGCAGTGGGCAGTGATATGCCCTCCAGCTGCTCGATAACGCGCATGAGCCCGTCAGCACCTTCATATCGTTCGCCGCCGACCGGCCCGATACCTTGTCGGTCGATAAGAAACATCTGGAACGCCTCTGATTCTACTGGCTTGACTGCTTTACGCGCCTTGGCCAATGAGCGAGACCGAATGCGGCGGAATACGTCCTTATGGAGCCACTGTTGGCCTTGCTCGTCATCATCTACAAAGTGGCCTTGCAGCAACTCGCCTTTGGCAGCCAGCACATCCAGAGTGTGCACGGCATCCGTAGCATCGAGGTGTAGATCGGCTATGAGCTGATCGGCGGTGAAAGGACCATGGGTTTTGGCGTAACGGGTCACGCGACCAGTCACATCATCGTCGGCAAGCTCATTCCAGAAAGTGTGCTCCCCCAGTTCCTGTTCGACTTCGCGAATCACGTCCGGGTTGAGCACTTGTGCCATATCGGTGGTGCCGAGCAAGCGTTCGAGCACGTGCGGATCGAGAGACAGCAGTTGCGCGCTACGCTCGGCCTGAGGTTGGTCATACTGGTACATCACCACGCCGACGAAGCCAAAGAGAATGTTCTCGGCGAAAGGCGATGGCGACTCGGTTTCCACGTCCTTCACGGTAATGGTGCCGGCTTGCAATCCGGTCATCACCTCGTTCAGGGCGGGCATGTCGTATACGTCTTGCAAACATTCGCGCGCGGTTTCCAGCAGCAGCGGAAAGTTCTTGGCCATACGTGCGGATTGCAGGAGCTGTGCGGCGCGCAGTCGCTGCTGCCATAGGGGCACGCGACGGCCCGGGTCGGATCGCGGCATGAACAGTGATCGGGCGGCGCATTCGCGGAATCGTGCGGCAAATAGCACGGACTCGCCCACTTGACGCTCTACATCTGCTTTGAGGTCTTCTGGGTCGAAAAGGAACAGGTCTTGAACAGGAATATGTCCGTCACCGTCCGGTAGCTGAATGACGATACCGTCATCGGCGGCATATACCTGCCCGTCGAAACCGTAGCGTTGGCGCAGTCTGCGGCTGATGGCCATGGACCACGGTTCGTGAACGCGGCGGCCGAAGGGGCTTAACAGCACGATGCGCCATCCGCCGTCTTCATCGCGGGTCCGTTCCACGATGAGGGTTTGGTCGCTGGGAACTGTGCCGGTGATGGCTTGTTGCTCGGAGAGTAGGCGGGCCAAGTTGGTGATGGCGTTGGCATCTAGGCCATCGTGGTGGAGACGGGTGAGGATTGTTGGGATGAAGGTTGGGACAGCTGGACCTTCTGCGGCAGACCTCCCCTCAGTCCGCTTCACGTCTAATCCGGCGGCGATTTCTCGGGTGAAGCGGGCTATGGTACGGCTGAAACCGTAGTCACGGCCAGCGCCTTCACCGTGCCAGAACGGCAGGCGGGCGGTGCGGCCCGGAGCCGGAGTCACGACCACACGATCACGGGTGATTTCCTGAATCTGCCATGTGGAGGTGCCGAGCGTAATGACATCGCCCACGCGCGATTCGTAGACCATCTCCTCATCCAACTCGCCGACGCGACGCTGGCCTTTGCCGGCGTCCGCCTCAGGCAGGACCACGGTGTACAGCCCTCGATCGGGAATCGTACCGCCAGAGGTAACGGCCACTTTCTGCGAACCGGGACGGGCGGAAATCAGGCCATTATCCCGATTCCATACCAGTCGCGGCCGGAAGGCCGAGAATTCCTCGCTGTTGTATTCGCCGGACATCATGCCGATTACCGCATCGAACATGTCACGTGGCAGTTCGGCAAACGGCGCAGCACGGCGCACCGTGGCATACCAGTCATCAGCGTTCAAATCGTGCATCGCGGCAGCGGCCACGGTCTGCTGGGCAAGAATATCGAGCGGATTGCGCGGCACGGCCAATGGTTCTATATCGCCGGCAATCATGGCTTCCAGACTTGCGGCCCCAGTGACAATCTGCTGACGGGTGAGCGGGTAGAACAATGCGTGAGAGACGCCACCGACCTGATGATCGGCACGGCCTACACGCTGCAATCCGGAGGAGACCGACAACGGCGTATCGACTTGAATCACCAAGTCGACCGAGCCCATATCAATGCCGAGCTCCAAACTGGAGGTGGCCACCACGCAACGCAATTCACCACGTTTAAGCCGTTCCTCAATCATTTTGCGACGGTCTTTGGAAACCGACCCATGATGAGCCATGGCGATGACATCATCGCCCTCATGTGAGCCGACAAGCATGGTGGTGGAGCCGACCACAGCATCGTAATGTGTGGAGAACCCTTCGCGGCCTTCCGGAGAGCCCGGATCCCGCACAGTGTCGGGATTGGTGCCATGCCGGGTCTGCGCATACAGATCGTTCAAGCGCGCAGTGAGTTTCTCAGCCACACCACGCGAATTAACGAACACCAATGTAGTGCGGTGCGCGAGAATCTCATCCAAAATACTGCGTTCCACCACGGGCCAAATGGAACCGGAGGTACGGTCGCCCGCCGCTCCAACCAACGCGGAGGAATCGAACGCATCACTCGCATCAGAATCGTCCCCAGAAGTGGAAGAAACATCTCTATCATCCACCGGCACAATGCCCCTGCGTTCAGCAAGTCGCTGCATGGCCGGCGTGACACCACTGATATGCGGAGCGGACCGTTCAGCATCCACGCCACCGACACGCTGCTTGGCATTCACGGACTGCAAATCACGCATGTTTTCCAACGGCTCAATCATGCGCAAATCCATTGCAGGCCGCCCACCGGGATTCACGATGGTAACCGGTTGCCCGCCGCCCAGGAATCGCGCCGCCTTTTCAGGCGGATTCACCGTAGCGGATAGACCAATGCGCTGCATATGACGATCGCCACGGCCAGCATCGACGGCGGCATCACCGCCCTCATCAGCATCTGCATCGATTGCATCTCGCTTGCGCGATTCTGTGACAAGGTTCTCCAGCCGTTCCAGACTTACCGCCAAATGTGCGCCGCGCTTGGTGCCCGCCACTGCATGAATCTCATCGACGATCACCGTATCGACAGTGCCGAGAATCCGCCCTGCCTTCGAAGTGAGCAACAAATACAACGATTCTGGCGTGGTAACGAGGATATCCGGTGGATGGGAGGCTATGCGCCGCCGCTCCTGTGCGGTGGTGTCGCCTGAACGAGTGGCGACCGCGATCTTCGGCACGGGCAGCCCTTGCGCCTCGCATTGTGCAGCAATGCCCTCCAAAGGCTGTTCTAGGTTCTTGGCCACATCGGCCGCGAGCGCCTTTAACGGCGAGATATACAGCACACGCACACCGGCACGCCGCGTGCGTGGCACGGTCATCAATCGGTCGATGGCTGAGAGAAACGCGGCCAATGTTTTACCGGAACCGGTAGGGGCGATGACCAAGACATTGCGACCGGAATGGATTGCCGGCCATGCCTGAGCCTGTGCCTCGGTCGGCTGACCGAAGGCATGCTCGAACCACATCTTGGTGGGTTCGGAAAACAGGCTCAGGCTTTCGTACATATGTACGATTATAGGTCAGCTGAAGTAGGCGATGACTTCTTCGGCGGTACCGTAGGCACTTTGGGCACCAAGCTTGGTGGCCGCATAGGCGGAGACGTAGGAGCCGATTTGCGCGGATTGCAGCAGCGTATGACCGGCCAAGCCAGCCAGCACGGTCCCCATGAACGAGTCGCCGCAACCGGTGGTGTCCACTGCATTGACTTGCGCGGCGGATACGCGATGCCAACGTCCGTTCTCGATCACCACCGATCCCGACGCACCAAGCGTCACTATCGCCCGGTCGAATCCGTAATCGGTGAATCGTTCGGCGACCTCATACCAGTCGAGTGATTCCACGTCATCATCCGGCAGGCCCAGCAGTTGAGCCACTTCATGCTGGTTGACCAGCAGAATATCCGTGGCTTCCACCAGTTCGTGAGGCAGCTCGTCCATAAATGGCGAGTCGTTGAGCAGCACGGTCACGCCAGCGTCATGCGCGGTCTGCGCGGCGGCGATAACGGTGGCAATCGGGCTCTCCAAACACAGTCCCAATACCGCGCATTCGGCGATGGTCGTGCGATGTGATTGCACATAGCCGGCACTTGCCTTGGCATTGGAACCCGGCGAATAGACGATGGTGTTCTCGCCCTCAGCGCTCACGGTGATTACCGTGGTGCCGCTGGGGCCTTCAACGTGCAGGATATCGGCGGTGTCGACGCCGGCCTCATCCAGCTTGCTTAATAGGAAGTCCGCGTTGGAGTCCTCGCCCACCGCGCCCAGCAACTGGACATTGACACCGAGACGAGCGGCGGCAGACGCCTGATTCGCGCCCTTGCCGCCCGGCAGCACTTTCATGGCACCACCATTGACGGTTTCACCTGGCTTGGGTAGTCGTTTGGTGGTTACGGTGTAATCGGCGTTCATCGAGCCGACCACGATTACCGAGCCCGGCGCATCCTTCAGCGCTTCCAATCGTTCCCGTACGGGCTCGGGCATCTGTTCATGTTCTTCTTCACTTATCACCATGGGCTCCAAGCATAGTAGGCGTCGGGCCCAAATGCGCATATGATCAGCCGCGCAACTTGCGAAGACGCTCGTGCATGGCCACCATCAGCACCAAGAGCACCAGCAAATACCACGGGTAGAGACTGATTGTCGCATATTGCGCGATGATGCCGAACAGTGGCGGCATGAGCAGTGAGCCCACATAGGCGCAGGCCATCTGCACGCCGACGATGGCCTGCGATTTGTCTTCGCCGAAGTAGGCCGGCGTCGAGTGGATGACGCACGGATAAATCGGCGCGCACCCGAAGCCGATGACCACCAGCCCAACGACCACGCCAAGGTGGTGAGGCAATGGCACGAACATGGTGAGGATGCCGGCGAACACCAGCACTTGGCCGAGGCGAATCATGACCGGGTCCTTGAATCGCATGGTCAGAAAGCCGGAAAGCGCACGACCCACGGTGATGCCTACGTAGAATAGGCTGGCCCAGCTGGCGGCGGTGATCTTGTCGATGCCGCTGTGCATCACCATATAGCTGGAGGCCCACAGGCCCGCCGTAGATTCGACGGCGCAGTAGCAGAAGAACATCACGAGGATTTCCTTGGCACCGCGAATGGCGAGCACGCCGGCCACGCCGAGCGGTTTGCGTTCAGCAACAGACACCCCTTCAGCAGTGCCAAATCTCTCGGCATTGCCGTCAGATGATGCGGTGTCATCGGTCGATTCGCCGACCGCAATTGCGCCACGTTTCTTCCACAGCGGCAGGCTCAGCACCAGGATGACGGTCAGCATCACCTGCAGGATCGCGATGTACCGATAGCCCCACGGCCAGCCTTGGCCTTGAGAGAGCGCATAGCCCATGATGTAGGGGCCGACCGATGCGCCGACGCCCCACATGCAGTGCAGCCAGCTCATATGCCGGCTTTCGTAGTGAATGGCTACGTAGTTATTGAGCGCCGCATCCACGCCGCCCGCGCCAAGGCCGTATGGTATGGCGATGGCCAACAGCACCCAGTAATTCGAGGTAACGGAGAAACCGGCCAAGGCCGCCGCAGTCAACGCCACCGAAACGGCGGTGACCTTGCCTGCCCCGAATTTCAATGTCATTCGGTCCGAAAGCAGTGCCGAGACGATCGTGAACATGGAAATCACCGCGGAGATGCCGCCGGCCCACGCCACCGGCACGTTCAGATCCTGGCTCATGGTGGGCCATGCGGATCCGAGTAGCGAATCCGGCAATCCCAGACTGATAAACGCCACATAGATGACGGCAAGCAACAGACTGGCCATGTTCCATCTCCCATTCACAGTACGGCACCGGTTGTGATAACGATGTCATCAGTCTATCGAATGACTCATGGGCAACACGCATAAAACATATGACAACGTGCTCACCTCAAACGCCAATTACGGAAATTCTCGGTAAGCACGATGTCATTATCAGCGACGTCTTCGATCAGGTATCGATCTTGGAGCGGTCGAAATCGTCGGCGTTGTCGACGATGAACTGCTTGCGCGGCGGCACGTCGTCGCCCATCAGCAGGCTGAAGATCTCGGATGCCTGGGCGGCGTCCTCCATGCGGATGCGGCGCAGCATACGCGTGCGCGGGTCCATGGTGGTGTCCGCCAGCTGGTCGGCATCCATCTCGCCCAGACCCTTGTATCGCTGGATGTCGTCGTTGTAACCGATGTGCTTCTTGTCGAGGTCGGCCAGTTTGCCGGCCAGCTCGTCATCGGAATACGTGTAGATGTATTCGCCCTTGTGCGAGCCGGTCAACGCGATGCGGTGCAGCGGCGGCACTGCGGCATACACGTAGCCGTGTTCGATAAGCGGCCGCATGTACCGGTAGAACAGCGTCAGCAGCAGGATGCGGATGTGCGCGCCGTCGACATCGGCATCGGTCATCATGATGATCTTGTTGTATCGGGCCTGTTCGATGTCGAAGCTTGCGCCGGAGCCTGCGCCGACCACCTGGATGATGGCTGCGCATTCCTTGTTGGACAGCATCTGCGCGAGCGATGCCTTCTGCACGTTGAGGATTTTGCCTCGAATCGGCAGCAACGCTTGGAAACCGGAATTACGGGCGGCCTTGGCTGTGCCCAATGCGGAATCACCCTCGACGATGAACAGTTCGGCCACATCGTCATTGCCGGGCTGGCAGTCGGACAGTTTCGGCGGCATGGACGCGGATTCAAGCGCGTTCTTACGGCGTGTGACTTCCTTGGTCTTGCGCGCCTGCACGCGGGCATGCATTTCGCCGACGATTTTCTCCAGCACGCGGCCGGACTGTTCCTTGTAACCGCGTTTGGAGCCGGTAATCATCTCACCGAACTGCTTATCGGTCATTCTGGAGACGATCGGCTTGACTTGCGCGGTGCCGAGCACGTCCTTGGTCTGGCCTTGGAACTGCGGTTCGGCGATGCGGACGGTGACGACGGCCACCAGACCGGCGAGAATGTCGTCACGTTCCACCTTCATATGGGAATCCTTGAGATTCACCTTGAGTTTGCGCGCGTTGTCCTCGATGGCCTTGCGCACCTGCTTGGTGATGCCTTGGAGGAAGCCGTCCACGTGCATGCCGCCGCCAGGCGTCTCCACCACGTTGACGAAGCTGCGCATGGTGGTGTCGTAGCCGTTGGTCCATCGCATGGCGATATCGACTGCGCAATCACGCGTCACCTTCTGCGCATGCAGTTCACCATCGTCTCCGACCGCCTGCGTTTCTTCAACATACGTGTCCTCGCCGGCGATGCGCCAAATATCGGAGACCGCTTCGCCTTTGGACAGGAAGTCGACGAAATCCTTCACGCCTCCGGTATGGCAGAATTCTTCGACGCGCGCATGCGGATATTTCGGCTGCACGGGTTGGGAAACGGTTTCCTGCGATTGCGTGGCAGCATCGTTTTCTTGCGATTCGGCTGATTCATCAGCTTCGGCTGAATCCTCCTGCAGTATGTCGGCAGAGGTTCCGATATCATCCGTTTCAGCGGACGTGTTCTCTTCCGTCACCTGTTCGATGACATTGTCATCGACTTCCAGCATTTCGTCAATGGACTCGTCGCCGGTTTCGGGAATGTTCTCGTCGATGACGGTGATTTTCAGCCCTGGCACCAGGAAACTGGTCTGCCGTACACGGTCGATGAGCTGGTCATAGCTGAATTCAGCGGTGTCGTTGAAAATCTCCGGATCCGCCCAATAGCGGATGCGGGTACCCGTGGTCTTCGGACTGACTTTGCCGATGATCTCAAGTTCGGTGGGACGATTCTTGCGCGTCTTCTTGAATGGCGAATCGGGAGACGGGTGTTCCGGATCAACGTCGGAATACACTCCGGGGTGGCCCTGATGGAAAGCCATGTGGTGGGTTTTGCCGTCACGATCCACTTCCACGTCGAGACGGGAGCTCAATGCGTTCACCACGGATGAGCCGACACCATGCAGACCGCCGGAAGCGCCATACGAGGAATTGCCGAATTTGGCGCCGGCATGCAGCTTGGTCAGCACCACTTCCACGCCGGTGAGCTTGGTCTTCGGCTCCACGTCCACCGGAATGCCTCGGCCATTGTCCGCCACTTCAACGGAACCATCGTCATGCAAGGTCACGATGATGTGGTTGCAGGCTCCCGCAAGAGCCTCATCGACGGCATTGTCGATGACCTCCCACAGGCAGTGCATCAGGCCCTGGCTGTCGGTCGTGCCGATGTACATGCCCGGGCGTTTGCGCACCGCATCCAAGCCTTCGAGCACGGTAAGACTCTCAGCACCGTAATTATCCTTAGCCATGTTCCCTTTCAATTGTCGCCTTACAAGACATGAAGTCGAGAAACCCTGCGTTCATGCCGGTTTCTCGACTTCATTTACTCGCGTCTGATTACTATCACTGGTCCAGGAAGTCGCGCAGCGTCTGCGAACGGGACGGATGGCGCAGCTTGGACATGGTCTTCGATTCGATTTGGCGGATACGTTCGCGCGTCACGCCATACACACGTCCGATATCATCCAGCGTCTTCGGCTGGCCGTCCTCCAAACCATAGCGCATCTTGATGACGCCAGCCTCACGCGGAGACAGCGTTTCAAGCACCTGCTTGAACTGCTCCTGCAACAGCGAGAAGGCGACGGCATCGGACGGTGCGATGGCGTCGGTGTCTTCGATCAGATCACCGAACTCGGAATCGCCATCCTCGCCCAGCGGCGTGTGCAGGGAAATCGGCTCACGCCCGTACTTCTGCACTTCCTGCACCTTCTCGACCGGCATGTCGAGCTCACGGGCCAGTTCGTCCGGCGTAGGTTCGCGGCCGAGGTCCTGAAGCATCTGGCGCTGCACGCGGGACAGCTTGTTGATGACTTCCACCATATGCACAGGCACACGAATGGTGCGGGCCTGATCAGCCATGGCACGGGTGATGGCCTGGCGAATCCACCATGTGGCGTACGTGGAGAACTTGAAGCCCTTCTTCCAGTCGAACTTCTCTACGGCACGAATCAGACCAAGATTGCCTTCCTGAATCAAATCGAGGAACAGCATGCCACGGCCCGTATAGCGCTTGGCAAGAGAGACCACGAGTCGAAGGTTGGCTTCCAGCAGATGGTCCTTGGCGCGCTTGCCGTCGTTCGCGGCCCACTTCAGTTCACGCCGGCGCTTGAAATCCATCTTGTCGGATTCCGTGTCCAGCAGATGTTGGGCGTACAGACCGGCCTCGATGCGTTCGGACAGGTCGACTTCCTGTTCGGCGTTCAGCAGGTTCACTCTGCCGATCTGCTTCAGGTAATCCTTGACCGGATCTGCGGTGGCGCCGGCTGCGATCACACGACGCTTCGGATTGCCGGACGGCGTCAGATTGTCGTCGTCATCATCGTCACGCACCACGAAAGCGCCTTTTTCCTTGGGCTCTTCCGGCTTTTTGCGCTTGTCTTCGTCATCGTCTTCCAGTTCGGAATCGTCATCCTCGTCGATATTGTCCTCGTCGAGGTCGTCATCCTCCCCTTCGTCGTCCACGTCATCAAGGTCATCGTCGAAATCATCAAGATCGGCATCCTCGACGGGATCGTCTTCAGGAGCGTCCTGCTCGATCAGGTTCTCTTCTTCTTCCGCTTTCTTGCTTTTCTTGGCGGCGGAGGTCTTCTTCGCGGCCGTCTTGCGCGACGTCTTCGTAGCGGTCTTTGAGGACTCGCTCTTCTTGGCAGCAGGCTTGCGCGTGGAGGCCTTTTTTCCGGAGGTGGTCTTTTCGGTCAGATCAGTCTGTTCCGTATTTACCGTCGTTTCCTTGGTGGCCAAACTTATCCTCCTATTGATCCCGCCGGAAGCGTATACCATATGGACCCACTTCTGGCAAGGGCAAATCGTCAACTATGTGAGTTAACCATCTTGCAAGGACGATTATTCCCGCGTGTTGAGCTCACCATGCGCAAGTACCGCTTCCTTTCGGCGTGTTGCTCTATGTCTCTTCGGCCCATACCGGTCCGATATGACGATGTGCCGCGGAGCAGATGATCGCCGCGAGCGAACAATTCTCATCCAACGCGAGCGCACGCATCGCGCACAGCATGGCGCGCTCATCGCCCATCCACCACAGCACATAACTGATGATGGCCAATGGCTGCACATGATACCGTTCGGGGACCATCCCGATGATGTCGAACATCATGTTGACGCCGTTGTCGCAACGTTTCGTGTCGGGTTTTCTTGATGCGTCACGGAACGATCCGTTGAGGGATTCCTCCAGATGACGCGTGTTGCCGGGAAGTGTCGGATTGGCCATGAATCCCATGAGAAAGTCACGTGACGAACGTCGTTCATCCACGATGATGGAGACCAGCAGCGCGTCACGCACCGCCATGGTCTGCTGCATGGCGATGGCAAGTGCTCCCGCACCGTTTCTGGACAGTCTGCATTCTGGCGATGAATCGTCACCTCCCGACGATTCATCGGCCAGCTCATCCATCCATTCCGAGAATGGCTCCCGCAGGAAATCGCGTATGCTCTCCGCCATGCCCAGCGATTTGCAATCCTCCACCAATTGGTCTTCAAGCCGTTCCATCTCGGCTTCGCATATCGGCATGGGCTCGTCGATCGCCTTCATGTCTCGTCCTCCTTGGCGTATCGGAGCGGTCGCTTGATGCAGGCCGCTTTGTTGGAACTATGCATCATCCGGCAATGCAATGAGGCGTTTCGGGACCCCTGTGGTCGGAGAACGTGAAGCTCGGCGTGTCACGAAACGTCCGGCACCGTCTCACCCGCTGCAATCATTATGTTTTCCTCTTGTCGAATGTGTGTGGATAACCTTGACCCATGACTAGCTCTTCCGATTTGGAACAGATTGAAACGCGCACGCTCTCGCTGGTAAGGGATTTTTCGTTCCTGCATGCGGACGATCCGGTGGCGAATTCCTGCAAAGCCGTCGCTGATGCGGTGGCGCAGCAGGCGGTCACGTCAAGTGAGGGCGGCAAACGTCTGCGGGCGTTGCTGACGTTGGATGCGTTCCGTGCGTTCGCGCCGCAGGATGTGGCGGAACGTGATATGGATGCGGTGTTGGATCTGGCATGCGCGATCGAAGTGTTTCAGACCGGCGCGTTGGTGCATGACGACATCATCGACGATTCCGATCTGCGCCGTGGCAAGCCGTCCGCTCATCGTGCGCTTGCCACGGATACCCATAGTGATGCCATCGGCCATGGTTTGGGCATCATGTTGGGTGATATGCTGGCCACCGCGAGCGTGGATATCGCCAATAAAGCGGCTTGCCGGCTTGGCTCCGGATCTTCCGTGGTGTCGGCCTTCCTGAATATGCACCGTGAAGTGGAAATCGGCCAAGTACTCGATTTGGCCGTGGAACTCAATACGTTAGACGATCCTGAAGAGCTGGCGTCGGCCTCTTTGAATGTCTTCCGTTGGAAGACCGCCAGTTATACCACTATCGCACCTTTGGAATTCGGTATGCTTGCCGCCGACCTCGCCCCTGCGGACGCGCGCAGGCTCGCACTGGCGATTGGATTGCCTCTTGGTTTGGCGTTCCAGCTCGCGGATGATCTTCTGGACGTCATCGGGTCGAGCCGCAATACCGGCAAACCGGTGGGCGGTGATATCCGTGAAGGCAAACGCACGGTGTTGCTGGCCGATGCGATTGAGGCTGCCGGCGATGTCGAACGACGTGAACTCATCGATATGTGGGAAGCCGAATCACGTGACGAGGCACATGTTAGACGTGCCATCGCATTGTTCGAGTCCACTGGTGCCATCGCACGTTCCAAGGAACGGATCGCCGGTCTGTGGCTCGAGTCGAAGGCCGCCATCGAGACGCTTGAACTATCGCAGGATCGCAAAGACATGCTTACCGAAGCATGCGCACGTTTCGTACCGATTGTGCGGGAACAGGGCTGATGCCGCCGCACTGTGAAAGACCCGTGTTCATCGCATCTTCCGCAAACCATTCCTTGTAGACTACAAGTGAACACATCTTTGTCGCGAAACGTTTTTTGAAGAAGGAATCGTACCGATTAGCCATGAGTGAAGCCCAGCATGCCCCCGAAGGCCAGGTCATCGAAGGCCGGTACCGAGTCGTCAGCAGAATCGCCGATGGCGGCATGGCCACGGTGTATCAAGCTGTTGACGAGCGTCTGGGACGTACCGTCGCCATTAAGATCATGCACACGCAGCTGGCACAGGGCCCACAACGCGACCAGTTCGTGGAACGTTTCCATCGCGAGGCCCGTTCCGCAGCAGCAATAGCCAATCCCCATATCGTGCAGGTGTATGACACCGGTGAGTTCGATGGACTGGATTTTCTTGTCATGGAGTACGTGCATGGCGTGAACCTGCGGTACGAAATGAACCAGCAAGTCACGTTCAGCGTTCGTGAGACGCTACGCATAGTCGGTGAGACGTTGGACGGCTTGGCTTCGGCGCATCGCGCAGGCGTGGTGCACCGCGATATCAAACCGGAGAATATTCTGCTCAATGACCGAGGACATGTGCAGATCACCGATTTCGGCCTGGCCAAGGCGGTGTCGCAGGCCACGCTGTCCTCCACCGGCATGCTGCTGGGCACGGCCGCCTATCTGGCGCCAGAAATGATTCAGCACAATCAGGCAACGCCGCAGGGAGACCTGTATTCCGTAGGCATCATGGCTTGGGAGATGCTGGCCGGCAAGGTGCCGTTCACCGCGGACAATCCGGTGACGCTGGTGTTCAAGCACGTGCATGAGGATGTGCCGGATATCACGACCGCTTGTCCGGGCATCAATGCAGGCGTGGCCGCATTCCTCGCCCGTCTTACGGCGCGCGCGGTCGAGGACCGTCCCCAGGATGCGTCCGTGGCATTCGACGAATTGCAGCAGTTGCAATCGAACCTCACCATCGACGACTGGCAATACCGTCTGTCAGCCGTTTCCCCGGCCGCAAACGATGCCGCCGACACCATGTCCGGCGATGGCACCCGGCAGATGCCGCTACCGCCCGCTCCCCCAGCACCGCCTGTGCGTCAGAACGACGATCGTACACGACAGTTCAATCCGGAAAACCCGAACAAAACCACCGTCATGCCGGCGCAGCAGGCAGATCCGGAGGCAACCACCCGCTTGGCTTTTGAAAAGAACGACGTCCCCGCCAACAACGTTCCAGCTTCCCCCTCGAACGGTCCGGTCAGTGGTGGACAGCCGAAACGCAGTGGCAAGCGTGCACCTGTCATCATCGCCGTCGTAGCAGCCATCGTGCTTGCCTGCGCAGGCGGTGGAGGCTATGCCTGGTGGTATTTCCGAGGACCGGGCAGCTACTGGACCATGCCTCAGCCGGCAGATCTCACATGTTCCGATTCGGAGCCCTGCCGTATTTCCAACATCAAATGGAACGCCTATGAGGAACTGCTGAAATTCTCCAACATCGAGTACGAAGAGACCGAGGCGTTCAGTGATTCCGTCAAGGCTGGCAATGTCATCTCCACCGACCCGGAGAATGTCGGTTCGCATGTGAGCAAACGTCATCATCAGAAGGTCAAGGTGGTAGTGTCCAAGGGTATTAAGCAGGGCACTGTTCCCACAGACATTCTCGATGCCACCAGTGCGAACGGCAAGGATCCGATCAACGCGTTGAAGCGTGCCGGCTTCGACAACATCGAACAGACTCCGGCCAATGATGACGCGTATTCCATGGACGTACCTCAGGGCGCGTTGCTTGATTTAAGCGTGGATCCCGGCGCGACTCTGCCCCATAACGCGAAGATTACCGTCACGCTGTCCCAAGGACCGAAACCGGTTACCATGCCGGACGTCGTGGGCAAATCGAAGGATGAGGCGCAGCAGACGCTTGATGCGCTCAAGCTCACCGTCAACTGGACCGAGCAATTCGATGACAAGATTCCGCAAGGACAGGTGATTTCCGCTTCCGCGAAGACCGGAGACGAGTTGCACTGGGGCGATATCGTCAATGCGGTGGTGTCGAAGGGACCGGAAACCGTAACGCTGCCGAATTATGTCGGACAGAAAGCCGCCGCTGCCAAAGCCGCATTGGAGAAGCTGGGATTCAGTGTGAAGATCAGCTCGCAACTGACACTTGACTCCAGTCAAGACAAGAAGGTCGCTTCGCAGGATCCGGTAGGAGGCACCGAGGTGCGACTGCGTCAGGAGGATGGCACGCCGAATACCGTCACCTTGAAAATGTATTCGTCGCTGTTCGACTGATTATCCTGATTACAAAATAGAAATCAGGGGTGTCTGTTCCGAAAACATTCTTCGGAACAGACACCCCTGATTGGTTTGGAATGAACCTCGCTGAAAACTTATGCCTTCTTGGCAGCGGATTCGGCTTGTGCCTGCGCTTCGGCCTCCTGCTGGGCTTTGAGCTCGGCCTTGACCTTCTGCGCGTATTCGTCGACGTATTCCTGTCCGCTCATCTTCTGGATCTCACGGGTCACGCGGTCGGTAAGCGAACGCAAATCATCGTGGGTAATCTGGTCGGCGGATTTCTTCTCGACTTCAATCGGCTTGCCGTAAATCACCTTGGACTTGCCTTTGTTCGGAATGACCTGTCCTGGCTTCTGCAGTTCACGCGAACCGATGATGGCGGCCGGAATAATGGGGCAACCGGTTTCGAATGCCAGACGCGCCGCGCCGGTGTGTCCTTTGTAAAGACGTCCATCGGGGCTGCGAGTACCTTCGATGTGAATGCCGAACAGATGTCCGTCCTCGATGATCTCACGGGCGTGGTTCAGTGCGCCAAGTGATTTGGAACCGCCGGAACGGTCCACGGGGAACACGCCGACTGACGTGAACCACCATTTCTTGAATTTGCCTTTGATGCCTTTGCCTTCGAAATATTCGGCCTTGCCCATGAAATGAATCATGCGCGGGCAGGTCAACGGCAGCAACGCATCGTCGATGACGGCAAGATGGTTGGCTGCGATGATGGCGCCACCTTCGTGCGGAATGTTCTCAAGTCCTTGCGCGGTCGGTCCCAAACGGTGGATGGCGATTGGTCCCAAGCCTTTTACGAAAAACCAATAGAGCATTCTTCACGATCCTCCCAGCGGATTGGCCTCCGCCCGATTAGAGTATAAGTATGACTGACCTCAACAATAGCAATGACGATGAAGAACGCCCAAATGACGCGTCGCATGGTGGCGGCTCTCCAATGGACGACTTGGATGCGGCTTGGGCCGAGTTTGCGGATTCGCATGCTGACGATTTGAAGGCCGTGGAACGTTCGCGTAGTGCGAAACGTTTCGAGAAGCATGCGCAACGTCGGGAAAAAGAGGCTTTGCTGTCCATCGATGACTTGGATCAGGGCACGTTCACCAATGATGCGCCGGCGAATGGTCGTGGGCCGCGCGATTTCACTGGTTCGAGCTGGCTTGACACGGATCGGGTCATGGACCGTTACGGTGACGACTTCGTGCCGCCGAATCCTGAAATCGGCCATGTGAAACTGTCAAAACTGGTGTTCTGGATATTGCTGGTGGCCGGCGTCATCGGCATTATCGCTTCCGTGTTCGTTCCGGCGTTGGCTTCGATTCTTGGTTCGATTTTCGGTTTGTGTGCGCTGGTCGGCGCCGCTGGCCTCATCGTGCAGCATAAAGGGCATCGTGAAACGCGTACCGACGAATTCGATGATGGAGCACGCGTCTGACGATTCTTTGGCGACAAACTGAATACATCCATCTATGTGAAGGCCCCGGCGGTTATTGAACTGCGCCCCGTTTGTTGGACGTTGTTAATTAGGATACAGCCCTAGACCGCG
>OGOZ01000398.1_pt1 | contig 30051 bp, 27 predicted proteins | sample 1552801 | NCBI WGS metagenome assembly OGOZ01 (sample SAMEA2580196, study PRJEB22360) | human gut metagenome | biome: human gut; feature: human-associated habitat; material: faeces | place: Denmark | collected 2008/2010 | reverse complement strand
CCCAATGGAAGTATTCAACGCAGCTCCAATGGCTGCATGATTAAGATTAAGGTACAGTTAGATTTTTTATGATATTTATTTGTCTGTATTAACAAATCCGCACCAGACTCCCCGCCTTCTACTCCCATACCTGCCGTGCCGCCAGTCATTTCTACTATGTTGTTATTGGCATTTCCATAATACGTACTGCCGCCTCTGACGAGGTAGTCGATCTGGACCTCATCGCTGACGTATACTTCATTGGCGATGGCATCGCCTGTGGCATAATAGTTGACCCTGCCGCCGCTCAGATTTCTCACCTCACCGCCGTTCATCGTTACGATATTTTTTGTGGCGCCTTCGGTCTCGACACGGGTTCCTCCATTTGCCTCATATTCAACCTTTCCATCAATCAGGCCGCCGGCTGCTTCCATATAGATGGTGCCGCCCGTGATGGTCAGCTCGTTGCTTTCTACCTTGCTGCCGTCCTGATCCGATAATCCGCCGACGGCATAGTTCATCGTGCCGCCTTCCACTTTAACCTTGTTGGACAAAGCGGTGCCCGTATGGGTGAATCCGCCGATCGCATAACCGGTGTCTTCGTTATCCTTCTCTCCAATCGTTGAATTGTCTTGGATGCTGAGTTCATTGTTTGATGCGCCTGTCTCTCCATCGCCGCCAAAGACACTCGTTCCGATCGTATTTGTGCCCGTCAGGAACACCTGCTTTCCTGAAGCGGAAGACTCCCAGGCATACCCGCCCATGACATTTTCATACGTGGTGGTGCTGCCCACGATTTTCACAACATTGTTATTGGCCATACCCTTTGCAGAAACGCCGCCAAAGACAGCACCAAACTGCTCTGTTTCTTCACCGATTGCAGCACCGTAGATTGTCACCTGATTCAGGGCAGACTCGCCCGTCCCCAAAGTGCGTCCCCCTGTCACGCCCCTGATTACAGTGCCGCCCGCCATATTGACAACGTTTTCCTTCGCATTACCGTCGTAGGAAACACCGCCCGTGACTGCGCCGGCGACCTTAGCTGTGTCGAGCACATCCACTGTATTTGTCAGGGCATTTCCCGCGCCTTCTACCGCAACCCCGCCAGTCGCGTTTCCGGAAATATCTGCGCCGGTGTCAAGCGTCAGTATATTGCTTACCGCATTATCCCCTTCGTTCTCTGCCACGCCGGCAGAAACATTTCCTTCCACCGTCGTATTGACCTTTTTCGCCGGATTCGTCACATCCGCTGCCCATGATAAAGGTGCACTGAAACTTCCCAAAGCTGCCAGTATAGACAGACTGAGTAAAATCTTCCCTTTTTTCATTTTTCCCACCTCGATATAAAACTCCCAAATTTCATACCTTCTATTCTTTAATCATACCAAGCGCCAGACCGCTCGCATATTATCCGAAAGTATACTTATATAAGGAAAAAATAGGGAAATGAGAGAAGGAAATGATAAAAACTGGGCAGATGGGAGATGCTCTTGGGAAATAGGAAGGAGAATTAAAACCAATAGACGACCTCGCTAACGCTCGAAGAACCTTTTTAGATTTTAAAGCCCAATGAATAATCAACCCTATCCGCCCGGCATCAGATTTTGGGGCCGGGCACCTTCCCCGTCTGGGAAGGCAAGTGTTAGCGGCGCTTCAATGCTCGGACTGTTACCGCTTTCAAAAGTCAGCGCTCTGTACAGCGAGGGACGAGTTCGGGCGCTCTTTCCGCGAATGTATTGCACTTTTATTGGCGATTTCTTCTTGTATTTCGTGGTCTATAGACAATATGTCCTGTTTCTTTACGTTACCAAAGTAAAGTAAGAAAAAGCGGATGATTTCAGCGGAAATCATGCTATAATTGTTATACATCTATATGTTTTACGGCATGTGCCGCGCATACGCGCAGTCCCTTTTCATACGAAACCGGACCCCTGCGCTTAGAAAAGGAGGAGTCCCTATGGCATTAAAAGAATTCGAATTCGGCTTCGGCCAAACTACTCAGAAAGTCATGCTCCCTGAAGAACATATTTCCGATGTTCTTGAAGGAAATCCTACGCCCGCTTGTGACGTGGAAGAAGCCACACTGGAATGCATGCGCCATCCGATCGGCAGCCGCCCGCTGCAGGAAATCGTCAGAAAGGGCGACAAGGTCTGCATTGTATGCGCTGATATTACCCGTACATGGAACCATTCCGATCAGTTCGTCATCCATATCGTCAATGAACTGAACCGCGCAGAAATTCCGGACAGCGATATCTGCATCCTCTTTGCCCAGGGCACTCACAGAGCGCAGACGCCGGAGGAAGATATCCGCGTCGTCGGCAAGGAAGTCGCTTCCCGCATCAAGTTGTACCAGCATGACTGCAAGAACAAGGACGAACTCGTCCATGTCGGCGATACGAAGCTGGGCACTCCTGTCTGGATCAATAAGCATGCAGTCGATGCTGACAAGGTCATCGTCGTCGACGGCATCACCACCCACCTCTTCGCAGGCTACGGCGGCGGCAGAAAGCTGATTCTCCCGGGCGTTGCCGGTGATGAATCCATTCAGATCAATCACTGCAATGCGCTGGGCACTGAATTCGGCAGCGGCATCAACCCGGCTACCCGTTCCACGCTCCTTGATCACAACCCGGTTTCCGATGATATGCAGGAAGCTTCCGATATGATCAAACCGTGCTTCCTCGTTCATTCCATCGTGAATGCAGACGGCCAGATCTGCCGCATGGTCGGCGGCGATCCTTACGAAGCATGGCTCGAAGGCACCAAGCTCGTATACCGCATCCAGAAGGTCCCGATGAAGCAGGAAGCGGATGTAGGCTTCGCTTGCGCTGGCGGATATCCGAAGGACGTATCCCTCTACCAGGGCAGCAAGTGCTATGATCCGGCTGACGTCGCCGTCAAGGACGGCGGCATCATCATCGCCATCATGGAAGCCCGCGACATCCAGGAACCGCCGGCATACCTGAACAGTTTCCAGTATGAAACAGAAGCTGACATGGAAAGAGCACTGCGCCATCATTTCACCATTCCATTCTTCGTCGCATTCAACCTCTTCTGCATGACCCACCGCTACACGATTTACCTCGTCACGAAGCCGGAAAACTTCGAAGCAATCCGCAAGACGAACCAGATCCCGGTAGCAACGGTCGAAGAAGCATGGGCACTCGCTCAGAAGCAGCTGGAAAAGGAAGGCAAGACCGATTACACCATCAACGTCATGCCGCACTGCGCCGCCATCGTCCCCTACCTGAAAGGCTAATAATAAGGGAAATCAAAATCCGGAATAAAAAGCAGGATACCCCGCAGGCATCCTGCTTTTTATGTTTTTTGAAAAAAATCGATAGATGTTTATTAATATATAATTAGCATATCTTGTTTTCTTACTTATTCCTGCACTTTTCAAGTAAGGCAACGAGATGTATCATATATAGGTTAAGCATCGTTTTAATATAATTATTTAAAGCAGAGAGGTCTATGACTGTGAATCGCCTTTTCAATAATCCATTTAAATTCATTACATTAAATACCTTGATTTTTATTTGTTTTGAGTTTTTGTTTACAACCTTCCTGACTAACCAACTGTCTTTGCCTGTGGAACGCAAAAGTATTATTCTATCTGCTCTTACAGCTGCCCTTATAGCTGGATTGTACCCCCCCCCGAAAAATTATATTCCTATGGATACCTCCTCTTTTAGCAATTACCTCCATTACCGTAAAATCCATATCTGGTGAATCTCTTTCCCCTGCCGACTGTTATCAGTATATTGGCCTTTTTATGGGTATATATGGGATAATTACTTTCATATATCAATGGATATCTAAACCAACTATTAGAAAAATATATCTACCTGTTACATTCTTTCTTTACTTAATTCCTACCATCTTAATTTGGTTTTACTATAGTGCATCAGGAAACTGGCCACACCCGGACACCTTAATGGCACTTCTTCAAACAAACAGCAATGAAGCATGGAGCTACTTCAAAGACCATACAAGTATAGTTTCCATGTTCTCCATACTGGTTTCTATACTATTTTTTATATTATTTGTCCGGTCTTTTTATAAACAGATTCTCCCCTCAATAATCAAACAGAGAAAAAACAAATATTTTTATATTGGGTGCTGCCTCATTGCTTTATCCTCAGGATATTTGATTGTTCATAATATAAAACAAAATCCTTTAGGTCAGCTTTTTGCAGGAACGGTCAGATACATGAACAGATACAATGCCTTTGCAGAGAATAAGAAAAAACGGGCATCCATGATTAACCAGAATTTATCCTTTTCAGAAAATAATAAAAAAGGAATTTATGTATTAGTCATCGGAGAATCGCAGAATCGTCTCCATATGAGTGTATATGGATATGGCAGGGAAACAACCCCATGGCTTAACCAACAACATAATGAAAATCCTGATTTTTTACTATTCACTCAAGCCTATTCCTGTCATACCCATACCGTACCAACCTTAACTTATGCCTTAACTGCTAAAAACCAGTACAATGAAATATCTTTGGAAAATGCAGTCTCTATCATCGAAATGGCAAAAGCCGCCGGCTACCATACTGCCTGGATTTCTAACCAGGTGCAGTATAGTGCCTGGGATACCCCGATTACAGTCATTGCTTCAGAAGCAGAACAGCAGATATGGCTTAATAAAAATGTGGGAGAAACTACAAAAACAAATTTTTATGATGAAAAAGTAGTCAATGGGCTGCAAAATATAAAGAAATATGACAAAATGCTTATTGTCATTCATCTTATGGGCAATCATGGCAGCTACGCAGACCGCTATCCACACCAATTCGCAAAGTTCCAAGGAAGAGGAAAACAAATCGATGCTTACGATAACAGTATCTTATACAATGATTATGTAGTTTCAAAAATTTATGACTCTGCCTCCAAACTCCCGTATTTCCAAAGTTTAATTTACTTCTCAGACCATACAGATGCGGTAGACCAGGGACTGGCTCATGATTCCGGAAATTTTGTGTATCCTATGACTTACATTCCCATGTATATGTTCTTTTCGCCAGATTATAAAGCCGAGCATGAGACAACATTTAATAATCTAAAATTCCATCAAGCTGCTGTCTTCACAAACGACTTGATTTTTAATACCATTTTAGGCGTCATGAATATCAAATTCCCACCCATATATGAAGAGAAAAATGATTTCACGTCCAATAAGTACGACGATACACCTACCAGATTCAAGACATTATACGGAGCTAAAGTTATTCAGCCATATCCTAACAACAATGCCTAGCCTTAGTTCTTTCTTAACTGATTGCCTGTTAAAGTAGTTGTTAGTTGTTTGTATTTGAGGAGCACGGTTTTTCATTGACAGAACCGCCATTTCTGACTATAGTAAAATGTGTAAATAAGAAAGGGGAACGCCATGCTTCGAGCTTACAAACATAATGAAAACCACATACTCTGCGAGATACCGCTGGAGCAGCTGGAAAAGGGCTCCTGGATCAACTGCGCCGCCCCCGATACGGCGGAACTGACTAAACTGAACGAACTCACCGGCATTCCCGTAGACTCCCTGCAGACCGCACTGGATAGAGAAGAACGGTCCCACGTGGAACTGGAAGACGACTACATCTTCGTCGTTGTCAATACGCCGGTGGTCCTGGAAACAGACGCCTACGACGCCCTGCCGCTGGGCATCTTCATTACCCCCCAGTTCTTCGTCACCGTATGCCTGGAAACAAACACAGTAATCCAGAAATTTCTGAATAACTCCTTCACCAGCTTCCAGACCTACAAGAAGACACGTTTCCTCTTCCAGATCCTCTCCCAGGCATCTTCTTCCTTCCTGTTCTACCTGCAGCAGATCTACAAACAGACCGACGTCATCGAGACCCAGGTCCGCAAATCTTTGCAGAACAAGGAACTCTTACGCCTCCTCGAACTCCAGAAATCTCTGACGTACTTCAACTTCGCCCTTCATGCGAATGAAAACGTCATGGAACGCCTGATGCGCCTCAGGAACAGCCCTCTTCACTCCCTCCTCAAGATGTATGAGGAAGACGAAGACCTCCTCGAAGACGTCATCATCGAAAATAAGCAGGCATTGGAAATGGCCGAGATCTACACGAACATTCTGATGTCCATGATGGACTCATTCTCCTCCATCATCTCCAACCGCCTGTCCCAGATCATGAAATTCCTGACCTCGGTCACGATCATCCTCGCGACCCCGACCTTGATCTACTCTCTCTGGGGCATCAACGTCCCCGTCCCCTTCGAGAGCTCGCCCTTCGGCTTCGTGGAAGTCACCCTCCTGGGCGTAGCCGTGACCGTTGCCGTCACCTTCGTCCTCTGGAAAAAGAACATGCTGTAAGCGAATAAATCATCCCGCGATTGCGGGATTTTTTTGTGGGGGAATGGTGTATAGTAAAGGAAAAACGAAAGAAGGGAAAATCATGAAAACATACGACATGCGCTTTGACGCAGAGACCATGGCCATGCTGCAGAACCTGAAAGGCAGCGTTCTCAAGAGCATCCGCTCCGATGCCGAGGCCCTGCCATCTTCCGCCTATGGCATCGCAGAAATCATCACCAGCCGCGGCGCGTACGCACTGACCAGCACCATCGAAGTGGCCGATTACTTCGGCGCCCTCGAAGACGTCGCCATGTTCCGGCTCTTTCCCTCCACCGGTAATATGCCCTCCAGGCTCATGAACACAGACATGACAAACATCCCCGTCGAAGAAATGATTCAGGAAATCCAGATCGTCAACGAACATCAGGAACTTTTCCATCTGGGCGTGAAAACCTACGACGTACAAGTCACACGCGGGATTATCTTCCTCCTGCAGAACGGAGGGGAAATCTCCTTCGAGAAAAACATATGGTTCTCCGAAATGATCTCCATCCACAAAGGAACCCCTCTCACAAACCAATTCATCCCCATCAGCGAATTCGGAGAAGACTGGACCGATGACTACGTGGGAAAATGCGAGAGAGAAACGATAAAGATTTGAGGGAGTGAGTGAAGAAAACCATACAACCAGACTAACGTCTGTCCGAAATACAACTCATCCGTCGGCTCCGCCGACACCTTCCCTTCCAGGGCAAGGTCAAGTTCAAAACCATACAACCTCGCTTCGCTCGTCGGAACCTTTTTAGATTTTAAAGCCCAATGAATAATCAACCCTATCCGCCCGGCATCAGTATTTGGGCCGGGCACCTTCCCCGTCTGGGAAGGCGAGACCCACCCAAAAAGGAGCCATTGGAATGACTGCTCATTTCCAATGGCTCCTTTTTTAATTTTTTTTAATTTATTTGCTTTCTTTCTTTATTCTTCTACGTATGGTACGATGGCGCTTCCCTGGGAGATGACGTTGATGGTGTAGTCTTCTTTTCCTTCTTCAGCGAGCTGTTTCTTGGCGAGTTCCCATGCTTCTTCCACGGTGGCAACCGGGATCTGGTGGGTTCTTTCGCGGAGGATGTCGAAGTTCTCGGGCCTGGTAACGATGTAGACGGTGTGTGTCATGGCTGTGATAAGGTTTTCGAAGGCGACGAAGAGGGGGATGGTGAAGCAGGCTCTGAGGCCTTCTTCCATTTCTGTGAGGTTCTTGTATTTGAAGCTGCCGAGGTAGGCCGGTGGTTCCTGGACGTCTTCGGCTTCGATCATGGTGATGATGATGCCGCCTTTTTTGGTGGCGATTTCGGCGGTGGTGTAGCACTTGGTGCCCTGGTAGAGGTTGGTGTCTTTCGGGTAGCCGCCTGCGGAGACGATGGTGACGTCGGTCTGGGCTTTCATCCGTACTTTCTGCATACGGTAGATTTCACGGGTACCTTCGAGCCATGCTTTGTAGGGGTCGCCTCCAACCATGGAGGAGATTTCCCCTTCTGCATTGATGACGGAGTGGACGAGGAAGCATGGTGCGATCATGTCGCAGGCTTCCTGCATGTCTTCGGAGACGGGGTTTCCTGCGATTTTGAGGAGGGCTGCGTCCGGGTTCAGGCCGCTTCCGACTGTGGGTCCCAATGCGTGGCAGTGGTTCTGCTGGACGGTTTCGAAGCCGGCTACGCCCGGGAGGATGAGTTTCCTTCCGCCGCCAAAGCCTGCCATGTCGTGGGTGGAGATGGCGTTGATGAGGATGACTTTGTCAGCTTCGACGACGCGGGTGTCGATCCATACGTCAGTGCCTCTTGTCGTGGTGCCGACGTGGGTCAGCATGGATTTGTCGGTGGAGACGTGCTGGTACATTTTAATGCGGGAAGCGACTTCCTCGCCCACGCAGGTGACGTTTTCCTCGTCGGTGTGGACGCGGTGGGTGCCCTGTGCGAAGACGATGTAGATGTCGTCGTCCGGGATGCCGGCGTCGTTCAGTTCGTTGACGACGTGGACGGTGAATTCGGAAGCGCGGTTCCATGCGCGGGTGATGTCAGCGACGACGAGGCAGACCTTGTCGCCTTTCTTCACGAGGTCGCGGAGAGGCTCAGCGCCGATCGGATGACGCATGCATTCGATGGTGGCTTCTTTCACGTCGCAGGCGGGCGTCGGTACGCCTTCGAGGACGTCAGAGATATGTTCTTCCGGCAGCATGACGGACTGCGTGCCGTGGCCGTAGGCGAGTTTAAATTCTTTCAGGGACATAGGTCATCCTCCTTACTACACTACAGGGAAATTTTCTTTCATTATACTCCAAAAAGGAGGAGGAACAATCGAATTTCTTAGAAATCTTCGAATTTCCTATTTCCCGTACTTTCCGTAGAAGATATCCAGCACTTTGTCCATGTCGGCTGCGGAAATCTGGCCGGGCGCAGAGGGCTTTTTCCCGGAGGCGAAGGTAAGCGGTGCGCCGAGGAAATTGCCTGCGGTGCGCGTCAGGACGCCGTCTTTCCCCATGCCGATGACGATGACGGGATTGTCCGGGAATTCTTCCTGCGCTTCCGCGGCGGCGTACATGACAAGGGCAGCTTCCTTCGGATGCTCGACGATGGTGGCGACCTTCAGGATGTCGGCGTCCATGGCCTGCATGTTTTCAATGACGTCGATGATTTCACGGACGCCCATCACTCTTCCGAAGGAGTGCCAGCTCATGACGACAGGCATGTCGGCGCGCTTAGCTTCGCGGATCATTTCGTACGTGTCGAAGACTTCCTGGCCGTATTCGATGTCGACGGCGTCTCCCAGGTGCTCCTTCGTGATGAAGGAAAGGAGGTCGATGTACTCGGCTTCTGTGAAATCGCGGGCGCCTCCCTGCGGTTCGCTTCTGACGGTCGTGAGAACCGGGGCATCGGGAAATACGCTTCTGATGGCTTCATACCCTTCCTTCAGATCCTTTTCCATCTGGAAATTTTGACTCGCTGTCAGGTAGTCGACGCGCCATTCGAGAAGGTCGAAAGGGGTACCGGCAAGGTCCTTGCACTCCAGAGCGAGAAGCTCGGTGCTGTCTGAAACGAGGGGAATGCAGATTTTCGGTCGTCCTTCCCCGATGGCAGTCGTTCTGATTTTTATCATACTTCGCCTCACTTTCCATGACGGAGACCGGCTTTCCAGCCGCGGTCTTCGTGGTTCAAAAGTTCACATCCGTCCTCCGTGACGAGGACGAGGTTTTCAATCCGGACGCCGAAGCGGCCCGGAAGGTAAATGCCCGGTTCAATGGAAAAGATCATGCCGGGCTTGGCAGCAAGAGGAGAATTCGGGCTGACTTCGCCTGCTTCATGCTCCCGGATGCCGATGAAATGGCCAAGGCGGTGCGTGAAGTATAGACCGTAGCCGGCTTCTGCGATGCAGTCCCTGACCGCCTTGTCGATGTCCTTCAGAAGGACGCCCGGGCGGATCAGCGCTTCGGCGCGAAGGCCCGCTTCCCTCACGGTGTCATGGACTTTCTTTTCCTCCTCCGTTGGTTCTCCCGTGAAGTACGTCCTTGTCATGTCGGAGCAGTAATGGTCCTTCTTGCAGCCGATGTCAAAGAGGACGGAGTCGCCTGGGGCAAGTTTCGTGTCGTCGGGCGAATGGTGCGGGTCGGCGCCGTGCGCACCGAAGGAAACGATCGGCGGGAAGGAGAATCCTTCAGCGCCCTCTTCCTTGTAAATTTTCCGAAGCTCTTCGGCGCATTCCTTTTCCGTGACACCCGGGTAGAGGAAATCACGGATGCGTCGGACAGCGCGGTCATTGATGAGGGAAGCTGCCTTCATGCGGCGGATTTCCTCCTCATCCTTCACAGCGCGGAGCGCGTCGATGAGCGGCGAGCCGTTCACGAATGTCCGATTTCCTCCCCTTCCCATCAGGTCGAGGAGAAAGGCCGAGTGCCATACGCCATCGACCCCTGTCCTGCCATCTGCGAGAAGGCTGGCGAGAAGTCCGATGCCGTCCTCGCCGTCCTCGAAAGGATGGTCAGCGATGCCACTGCTCTTCAGCGGGAAAAGGCGGTTCCTTACCCAGTACGGATCAGAATCCGACGGGATGACGAGCACGGTCAGGCGCTCACCGGGATGGATTTCCTCTTCCGTCAGGTACCAGAGCGCTGCCGCATCTGAAACGATGATCTGGGAAAGGCCTGCTTTCCTCACGGCCTCAGATGCGCGGGCGAGCCTTTCTTTATTATATTTTTCCATAATGTCCCCTTCTTTCAAAACCCATTTCCTACATTATAATCCCATCAGTAGCCGCGGATCTGCTTTTCTCCTGACATGTCGAAAATCGGGCCGTAGGCGGCATTCGCGAGCGCCCTCACGGCATAGACGGCGTTCTGGGACGCGGCATAAATGTAGCGGTCGTCGACCGGGACGATATGCTTGGCCGCTCTCATCTGCGCGATGGCGGGGTTCGCAAGGAAACTGTCGCGGTAGCGGGAGGCCCCTGTCGTATCGGACTCGCGGTCCGTCGAGACGAAGAACATGTCCGGATCCACCTTCACGATCTGCTCGGGGGAAATCATCTGTCCGTTCGAAACGCCGGCAAGTCCGATCGCATTCTCGAGCCTGGCGCGGGTGAGGAGCTCATTGAACATCGAGCCAGGGCCGCCGTAGCGCGTCATCTGGGAAACGAGGAAGACGACGGGTTTCTTTCCTTTCTCCTCGGACAGACGTTTGTCCGACTCTGTGAGCATTTTATCCATCTTCGCGACGACCTTCTCGCCTCTTTCCTTTTCACCCGTAGCAGCGGCGATGATGCGGATGTCGCTTTCCACCTCTTCAATCGAGCGCGGCCCCTTGATGACGACGACGGGGATGCCCATATTCCGGCAGAGGTCGAGCTGCTCGCCCTTCGTGTACGTGGAGGCGATGATGAGGTCCGGCTTGGCCTCGGTCACAAGCTCCATCGAGAGCCCCATGAGCGGCACCGTCATCTTGATATTCTTCGTGTCATTGGCGATATAGGAAATGGCGGGATCCCTGTCCGCTTCCGTCGCAGCGATCAGCTTGTCCGGCGTGACGACGCCAAGGAGCATAGTGTCGATTGAAGCGCTGTTGCCCATGATGCGCTCCGGTTTCTTCGGGATCTTCACTTCCCTGCCCGTCGCATCCGTCACCGTGTATCCGGCGCCCGTGTCCGTGCTGACGCTCTTGATTCCGCAGCCGCCGATAAAAATTGAAGCCGCCAGAAGGAGCGCCGCCCCTGCCATGATTTTCTTCTTCATAAGTCCTCCTCTCTTCATTTGCCTTTCATTGTACACAGAATAACACAAAATGAGAATTCATGCTTTCTTTATTAAAGAGTGTTTTTCTTTTTATTAATATTTTATTTGTTAATTCTTTTATTTTATAAGAATTGCGAGTATAATACTTTTAGTAATCTCAATATGTACGCAGGAAAATGTCCTTCGAAGGACAATAGAGAAGCGCGGTGAGGAGATCCGGGAAGGTCTCCGATTCCGCCACGGTCCCGCCGCTGTGACGCTGAGCCGACCCCAAGAAGCCACTGGATGAATCCGGGAAGGCGGGGAAAGCGAGGAAGCGAAGTCAGAAGAACTGCCTTTTCATGCGTGAGATCCCGATGGGATGCGTCTCTCTGCGACCGACAGACGCGCATCCTGCCGGGCTATTTTCAAGCCCCTAAAAACAGGGAAACACAGGGAGGATTTTATGAAAAAGAAGTACATCGCAGCATCACTGGCCGCTCTTTGCGCAGCAGGAGGAGCCATGACCGTCCATGCAGAGGACATGCCGGTCTACACCTTGGACCAGGTCGTCGTCACGGCCAACCGTGAACCGGAAAAGGTCATCGATTCGAACGCCGACATTTCCGTCGTCACCGCCAAGGACATTGAAGCTAACCATTACAAATCCGTTGCCGATGCTGTGAAGCAGGTACCGGGCGTCGTTATCGCGACGAGAGGCTCTTCCAGCCAGACCTATTTCTCCGATCCGATTACAATCAACGGATCGACCAACGTCGTCGTCATGGTCGACGGCATGCGCGTCAACACGAACGGCCTCATGGGCACTCATTCGCAGCTGGGCATTCTGACCAATATGGATTCGGTCGATCATATTGAAGTCCTGAAGGGCTCTGCTTCCACGCTCTACGGCTCCGATGCTGCTGGCGGCGTCATCAACATCATCACGAAGAAACCGACGGACGGCGAAGTCCATACGACCCTCGACCTCTCCCGCGCAAGCTTTGACGGCGAGAAGTACGGCCTTTACAACGAAGGAAATAAGGACGGTTTCTTCTGGACCATCGAAGCAAATAAACAGATCCAGGGCAATTTCAAGGACGGCTGGGGACGCCATGTCATCAACCATCTCAATGCAGAATCCTTCGCAGGCAAGATCGGCTATGACCTGGGCAATGACTCTTCCGTCACATTATCCTATGAAAAATACAATGCCGACTACACCCGTCCTGACTATGGATCCAATGATCCGACAAAAGACTTTGGCAAGAAGGACAGTGACCGCATCGCACTCCAGTACAATGCGCGCATCAATGACCGCCTGACCAACCGCCTCTCCATGTACCAGAACCGTTATCATCTCCAGGATGACTACAATAATGCAGGCAGCTCTGGTACTACAGACCTCCGCCTCAAGACACGCGGTATTTCCGATCAGCTCACCTACACCATGGAAGGCCAGACCATCATCGGCGGCTTCGACCTCTACCAGGATTCCGTTCCTTACTATGCGGAAGTTGCCGGCATGCAGGGCAAGCATGCGACAAACCTTGGCTTCTACGTACAGGACAAGTGGGACATCAATGACCGCTGGAACGTCACCCCTGGCGTACGCGTCGAACACAATACGGACTACGGCACCCGCACCACACCGAGCCTTACCGTCGGCTACAAGATCAGCGACAACACGAACTACTATGCAAGCTACAAGAAGTTCTTCAACGCACCGAGCCTCATGCAGATTTACTATGATAATTATCATACTATACCTAACCCGGACCTCGATCCGGAAGAAGGCTACACCGTTGAGCTCGGCGCCAACCATATCTTCGACGATACCCTGTCCGGAAACATCAGCGTATACCGCCAGTTTGCCAAGAATCTCATCTCCTGGGGTTATTCCAGTAAGGGCACCCAATACCTCAATACAGGAAAGACCATCAATACCGGCGTGAACATGTCCCTCACGAAGAAATTCTCCGATCATCTCTCCGGCACCCTGGGCTACAGCTACTTCGATGGAGACATCAGAAACGATTCCCGCGTTTACATGCCGAAGCATGAACTGAATGTAGGCCTGAATTACACCGATAAGAAATTCGATGCATACATCAATGGCCGCGGCGTCATGGACCGCTATACATCCACAAAGAGCTCTTACGGAGTCAGTGAAAGCAAAACGATGAAGGATTACTCCAGCTTCTGGGTATGGGATATCGGCGCTGACTACAAGATCACCAAGGAAGCTACCATCTATGCCCGCGTGAACAACGTCTTCGACCAGTTCTACACGAACATCGGCTCTTCCTCTCCCAGCTACGGTCCGTCCGGCACCTGGTTCGCAGCTCCTGGAAGAAACTACGAAGTCGGCATGCAGTACCGCTTCTAATCCCTTTCTAATTTCATTTCCTTAAAAAGGTCTTGCAATCCAAGTGGAAAAAGTATAAGATAGTTGGGATAAAATTTTACAGTCGCTTAGAAAACACGGAAGGAGGCTCTTCAGATCACACTGAAGGCTTCCTTTTTTCTGAGCCAGTATTCCTGACGGAGGGATCTATTCATGGAAAAACACATCATAGAAGTAGATGAGAGACTGCCTCTGCTTCCTACCATTCCACTCAGCCTGCAGCACCTATTTGCCATGTTCGGTTCGACCGTCCTCGTCCCGTTCCTCTTGAACGTCGACCCCGCGACCTGCCTTTTCATGAACGGCATCGGCACACTGATTTACCTCACCATCTGCAAATGGAGACTTCCGGCTTACCTCGGCTCCTCCTTCGCTTTCATTTCGCCAGTCCTCGCCGTCACCTCGACCGCAGGCATGTCCTACGCAGACGCGCAGGGAGGCTTCATCGCCTTCGGCCTGTGCTTCATGCTCCTCGCCTTCATCGTCAAGAAAGCAGGCGTCGAATGGATAGACGTCCTCTTCCCTCCGGCAGCCATGGGCTCCATCGTAGCCATCATCGGCCTTGAACTCGCCCCGCTTGCCATGAGCATGTCCGGCTTCATCGGAGACCCTCAGGGCATGAGCGCAAGTACAGCCATCATTATTTCCATGTTCACCCTGATCGTCACCATCCTCGCTACCGTCCTTGGCCGCGGATTCATCGCCATCATCCCGATCCTGATTGGCGTCATTGCCGGCTACCTCCTCTCGATCGCCATGGGCGTCGTTGACTTCACCCACATCGAAGAAGTCGCATGGTTCGCACCGCCGACCTTCTATGCGCCGGCCTTCAACTTCTCCGCCATCATGATGATCCTCCCGGCCATCTTCGTCGTATTCGCCGAACACCTGGGCCACCTCTTCGTCACCAGCGACATCGTAGGCCGAGACCTCATCAAAGACCCGGGTCTCCACAGATCCCTCTTCGCAGACGGCCTCTCCAACATGATCTCCGGCTTCGTCGGCTCCACCCCGAACACCACCTACGGTGAAAACATGGGCGTCATGGCCATGACCGGCGTCTACAGCACCTGGGTCATCGGAGGCGCAGCTGTCTTCGCCATCATCTTCTCCTTCATCGGAAAAATAGCAGCCATCATCCACGCCATCCCCACCCCCGTCATGGGCGGCGTCTGCATCCTCCTCTTCGGCTTCATCGCAGCATCCGGCATCCGCATGCTCATCGAAAAGAAAGTCGACTACACCAAATCCAGAAACCTCATCCTGACAGCAGTCACCATGATCAGCGGCCTCTCCGGCGCCACCGTAGGCATCGGACCCATCCAGCTCAAAGGCATGGGCCTCGCCACCGTAGTAGCCATGATCGTCTCCCTCTGCTTCCTCTTCTTCGACAAAACACACATGTCCAACGAAAACTAACCCGTCATCTCCCAGACCCGCTGTGATATAATTAAATAGACATCGTGATTGACCGGGAGAGCCCCTTTGCTGCCAAGCAGAGGGGTTTTCTCGTGGGAGAAATGGGCAAGCGAAGCGAGGTTTGCTTGTTTTCCATCAGCCAGAGGCTGGTTTAAGGGAGTTAACCTTGCTCCGAAGGAGAAGGTCCTGGCGGAGCCAGGGAATGAGATGCAGTTCCCTCGATTCCATCGCGGTTGTAAGGTGTTTTCGAGCGTAGCGAGGTTGTACTGTTTTAAACTCGCCTTCCCAGACGGGGAAGGCGCCCAGCCTCGATACTGATGCCGGGCGGATAGGGTTGATTATTCATCGGTTTTTAAAATCTAAAAAGATTCCTACGAGCGAAGCGAGGTTGTATGGTTTTTTATCGAGCAACGCGAGGTTTAAGGGTGTTAACCTTGCTCCGAAAGGAGAAGGTGGCGCCGAAGGCGACGAATGAGATGTAGTTCCCCGCGATTCCATCGCGGTTGTAAGGTGTTTTCGAGCGCAGCGAGGTTGTATGGTTTTAAACTCGCCTTCCCAGACGGGGAAGGCGTCCGCCCCAATTACTGATGCCGGACGGATAGGGTTGATTATTCATTGATCTTTATAAAAGGTTCCACGAGCGCAGCGAGGTTGTACGGTTTTCTCATTTCCCTCGAACCCCGCTCGGTCGTATTGTTTTCCCTTGTCTCCCGATTTTCTCCCTCCCACAAAAAAGGAGCTGCAGAAATGATTCCACATTTCTGCAGCTCCTTCTATATTGTTCTCCTAAATCCCCTCATCCATACAATACTTCTATTTCATGCTCAGCCTCAGAAATAGTTTGCCCGTCAGAAACCCGTGCTTTTTCAAAGGCAGAGACGCATTCGTCCCTGGATGCAGACGTCATGGTAAACAGCATCGAATCAGTATCAATATTACATAACTCCAATGTATACTGATCCCTTGTGAGATATCCGGAAATCATGTATCTCTCTCCCTGAACATGAACTCCATCTCAGGATTATAGGCCAAATCATCCATAAATTCTGTAAAAGTCTTTCCGGTCATTTCTTGATTCTCCTATAATATCCAGCTTCCGCCACTCTATTCCTCTTCGCCATCACTTCTCCGGCTTTTTAGCCACATCCCACGGTTCTGCCTCAAGAATCGATCCACTCAATATCCTGTTCTACTTCCAAAATTGTTTTTCCATCAAACAGTGGAGCCTTCAGAAGATCCTGCACGCCTTCATCAATCGTCGCGCCGTCATGATTCCAGAGATCATTGTCATCTGGAGGATTGCATGCATACAGTTCCATATGGACCGTATGATCATTTGGCATATACCCTTGATACCAGTATGTTATGCCCTTGTAGATAAATGCTGTGTTCTGGCAGGTATAAAGGTACTCCACGAAATCCTCGACCGTTCCGCCCTTCATATATTTCCCCCCTTTAAAATACGTATTTTATATTTCCGCTCTAAAAATTCTCTTACCATTATTATATAACAGAACCGGCACCTATACAGGAAATAGGAAGGTGTTCCTCCCCCTCCCTTTCTCTATTTCGAAATTTCATGATACAATATAAGAAAGAAGTTCTGTAAGGGAGGCGGGAGCATGCAGCAAGATACCGGAATCGATCCGGACAGCCTGAGAGTGCTGTCCATGTTATCCGAAAAACAGCGCGACTGCGCTTTGACACTTTATGCGAACCGGGAGAAAAAGAAGTCCCTCGCCTACGTCTTCTGGATCGTTGGCGCCGTCTACTACTTCTACCTCGACCGCCCCGCGCGGAATACCGTCCTCTGGATCCTCTGGTTCGTCATCGTCGGCTTCGTCTGGTGGATCGTCGACCTCTTCCACATCGGCCGCATGGTCGAAGAACGGAACAAAGAAGTCATCGAAGAATGCATGCGTGAAGCCGTCCGCATCTACCCCGACCCCGTAAGCATGAGCCCGGAGAACGTCGTTACCATAGACAACGAAGTCTAAAGGAGAATTACCATGGACTTAACAGAAGAAATCGCAAAAATGAATTTCTATAAAACCTTCGAACCATACATCGACCCATCCGTCACCATGGAACAGCGGATGAAAGGCGACATCAGACTCAGAGAAGGCGCACCCGAAGAAGCCAAACAGGCCCTCGCCAAATGGATCGCCATGAAAATGAAGAGCCGCCTCTTCTAAAGGAGAAACTATGACGAGAGGAAACATCCTGACCGAAGAAGAAATAGCGCGCCTCGCCGCCCTCCCCGAGAAACAAAGGGACTACGCCGTGAAGATTTATGCTGCCCGCGAAAAGAAAAAATCCACCGCCTACATCCTCTGGCTCTTCTTCGCCCTCTACTACTTCTACCTCGGCCATCCCGTGAAAAACATCATCTTCTGGCTCCTCTGGAGCTGCCTCATAGGAGAAATCTGGTGGCTCATCGACCTCTTCCGCATCTCCGACATGGTCGACGAGACCAACGAAGAAATCCTCGGAACATGCATCGAAGAAGCCAAAGCCCTCTATCCATAACCCAAAGCAAAGAAAGTACCCGTTATGAGCAAAGAAACCATCAGCGAACAGGGCATAGCCCTCCTGAACGTCCTCACGCCCCGGCAGAAAGAATACGCCCTTACCCTCTACTCAGGAAGAGAAAAGAAGAAATCCACAGCCTACATCCTCTGGATCGTCTTCGCCGTCTATTACTTCTATCTCGGCCATCCTGTGAAGAACATTATCTTCTGGCTGCTATGGACCTGCTTTATCGGAGAAATCTGGTGGATCATCGACCTCTTCCGCATCTCCGGCATGGTAGACAGGAAGAATGAAGAAATCCTCCTCCAGTGCATCGCAGAAGCCCGGCAGCTCTATCCGGGAGTTACAGGGACCATGAAAGTTCAAATCATCAAACCCGACCAAACGCAAGAATAAACAAACGGAGGGAAGAATTGCCTTTGACCTTGCCCTGGAAGGAAAGGTGTAAACGGATACAGCGTTTCCCAGGCTGCAAGCCGGCTGTATGGTTTTTCATGTTTTACTTTTCCCTCGAGCGTAGCTCGGTCGTACGGTTTTAATTTAATTTCCCCCACCAAAAAGGACTGTCGAAATCCTCAATCATTTCGACAGTCCTTTTTCTGTTTTTTGTTTTGTTATTTCGGTTTTTCTCTTTCTATTTTTCTTTTTTTTTCTTTCCCTTTCCTACATTCCTTTTTCCTTCAAGTACGCCTTCACCGCGCCGCTGGCGCCGATCCGGTCGCATCCGGCAGCAAGGAAGTCTTCCATTTCCTTCTTCGTATGGATTCCGCCTGCCGCTTTGATCTTCACATTCTTTCCAATTTGCTTTTTGAAAAGCGCAATATCCGAGAGATCCGCGCCTTTTGTCGAGAACCCGGTCGATGTCTTGATATAATCCGCCCCGCCCTTTGTGACGCATTCGCACGCAAGGATCTTCTCCTCTTCCGTCAAAAGGCAGGTCTCGATGATGACCTTCAGCACATGATCCCCGATCGCCTCTTTGACCGCCGCGATTTCGTCCGTGACGTACTCCGCATTCCCGTCTTTCAGTGCGCCGATGTGGAGGACGATGTCGATCTCATCCGCCCCGTCAAGGACCGCCTGCCTGGACTCGAAAACCTTCGCCGCCTTCGACATATTTCCCAGCGGGAACCCTGCGACAGCGCAGATCCGGAGTCCCGGATGACGTTCCCGAATTTCCTTTACAAACGATGACGGCACACAGACAGACGCCGTATGATACATCTCCGCTTCCTCACAGAGCTTCTCGATTTTCCCCTTCGTCGCCGTGGCCGCAAGGAGTGTATGGTCTACATGAGGCAGTATTTCTTCAAATGTCATGATGGCTCCTTATAATATGAAAATAGCATTTGTATGCTGATGAATTCTTTCTTATAGTATACATGAAATGAAATTTCTCTGCTCATGCATAAAAGCAGTCCTTTCCGTGCTATACTGTATAATGCTTCTAGTGAACTCAGAAACAGAAAGGTCTTTAAAATGATTTCTTTTCTAAAGAAACACAGAAAATATATAGCGGCAGCGGCGGCTTTGATGATATTGTCGCTGCCTGCGCTTTACTCTTCCGTCATGCCGACTGTCACTTCCTACCTCTCGCCGGCAGGGGACGCAGCTGTCCCGCGTGAGAAACCGTCCGCACTGAGGCCGGGTGACACGATTGGTATCGTTGCGCCCGGGACGCACGGCGGAATGACGGATTATAACCAGGCCATCCATTTCCTGGAAGAAATGGGATACAAAGTGAAACTGGCCCCCTCGGTTACTGCCGATTACGGCTATCTCGCGGGGAGCGACGAAGAGCGAGCTGCAGATATCAATAACTTCTTCAAAGACGACTCCGTGAAAGCCATCGTCTGCCTCCGGGGCGGCTATGGCTCGGCCCGTCTTCTCTCGCTTCTCGATTATTCCATGATTGAAAAACATCCAAAGCTTTTCGTGGGTTTTTCCGACGTGACAGCGCTCCATGCAGCCCTCGGCGAAAAGAGCCATCTCGTCACCATCCACGGCCCCATGCTCAGCAATTTCAAAGGAGAAAACTTTACACCCTTCACGCTCTACAATTTTGAAAACGGGCTGACGGGAAGTTTGCCCACCGGGGAAATCCGCATGCCGCAGGGTACATCGCTCAAGACTGTCGTGCCCGGGAAAGCTAGCGGTCGCTTGATCGGAGGAAATCTGACCGTTGTCGTCTCTCTTTGCGGAACTCCTTATGAACTGGATGGCAAGGGCGACATTCTTGTTCTCGAAGATACAGGCGAAGACCCGTACCGCATCGACCGCCTGATGCAGCAGCTCTGGCAAAACGGCCTTCTCAAGAGAGTTTCTGCTATCGCATTCGGCAACTTCTACAGCCCAAGTCCCAAAAACGGGGAGTTTTCGACAGATCAAGTTCTCGACTACTATGCAAAACTGTCTGGCAAGCCTGTGATCCGCGGCCTCCCTATCGGGCATGGTGCAAACAATCTCTTCCTTCCGCTAGGCGTCAAAGCAACGATAGATACAAAAGAGGACGGCAGTGCGACACTGTCTATCGATGAGAATTATTTGAAACAATGAAAGTAAGAAATTATGAAACTGAAATTCCCCCTTCGTTACTACAGCTTCACGACAGTTCCCAAGGAATTTACGCCGAAATCCAGCCTTCCTGACGGCGGATCCATAGAACTCGGCGAAATCCTTGCTGACATTTCATCAGCGCCGGCAGAGGTTTCAGCACTGACACCATATCTTTTCGTTCTCTTTGAGACGGAAAACGGCGCGGCTTCCTGGCAGTATTTAGATCTCGCGGGCGAAACAAAAAGAATACATTTCACAAACGAAGAAAGTTACGTCACATGCGAAAAAGTGACATTCGAAAATGGAGCCTACATGTACAGACTGGACGAAGTCTACCTGAAACGATAAAGAAAATGAATATAAAAACTGCGGAGATCATATATTTCTGCAGTTTTTTATTTACATGACTACATTTGTCATTCTATTTTTTATAATAAAGATAGTGATAAGCAAAAATTTCCTATTTTTCACGAGCGCAGCGAGGTTTAAGGGTGTTGACCTTCCCAGACGGGGAAGGCGAGTATTAGCGGCGCTCTGGGAAGGCAAGTGTTGGCGATGCTCTGGAAAGTCAGGACTCAGTACATCGCAGTTTCATTTCCACACAAAAAAGACGTGTCCATTTGCGGCACGTCTTTTTTGTTTTCTTGTGTTCCCTGTCGTTCTGTTTTCCCCGGTTTTCCTTTACCTATCTATCTGCACGGTTCTCGTCAAATTATCGAGTGTCTCGTGTTTGTCCATGTCGTAGGTTTTGATGACGATTTTGTCTTTGTAGAGGTAGAGGGAGTTGGTCCAGATGGTCTTGCCGTCCCAGGTGGGGTTGTAGACATCGAGGATCTTTCCGTGGTAGTAGTTGATGTCGTTATCAAATGTGGGCTGGGTCGGCGGGGTGTGAGTGTGGCCGGAGACCCAGAGTTTGATCTGCGGGTTCAGAATGAGGATCTGGTCGATCTTGGCGGATGGCTGGGCGAAGCTTCTCGGGCTTCCCACTTTGTCGTTATAAGGGATCAGTGTCCCGGTCAGCGGGGCGTGGAAGAAGACGATGGTTGGTTTCTTCTTGTTGGCGTCGAGTGTCTTCTTGAACCATTCGAGTTCGTCCTTGGACATTTCTGTCGGAAGGTTTCCTGTCACGTCATCGGTCGAGAGAAAGATGAGGAGGTAGCCCATCATTTCCTTCGTGCTGTGCAGGGGGCCGAAGACCTTCTGGTAATTCTCGAGGTGCTGTTTCTTCACGCTTTCGCTGGCGGAGATGACGTCGCCTTTTTTTGTAAAGACATCCCGATAGAAGATTTCATGGTTGCCTGCGGTGAATACCTTCGGCTTGTTCAGGTTGTCGGTGAAGGCTTTGACGGTGTTCATCTCGTCCATGGTGCCGGTAAGGGCGACCATATCGCCCGGGAATGCGACGAGGTCTACGTCGTCCCAGCCGTTGATTTCCTGAAGGCACTTCTGCTTGTTGTCGATTTTATACTGGCGGAGTTCCGGATCGTCCGTGCCTGTCTTTGTCGGGTAGTGGAGGTCGGAGATGACGACGATTCTCTCATAGTCTCGTCCGTCCGGTGCACTGCTTGCGACTTTGCCGCTCGTGGCAGAGCCAGAGCAGCCGGAAATGGTCATGGCAAGGGCTGCGGCCGCCAGAAAGAGTCCTATTTTCTTATTCAATTTCACCCCTTCTTTCATAATTTTCTACGTCCTATATTTACCTCCATTATACAATTTAAGCTATGATTTAAGAAGACAGGCGCATGCCCGCCCCTCTGTTTTATGATTTTATGCCCTGCCCGAAGTGCCTCAAAATTTTTTATGGTGCGGCTTAATCTGTAAGAAATCGGAAAAATTTTCAAAAATCACTTGCGCGTTTCCGGATTTCCTGTATAATACAGACAACATATTTCCAAAGAAAAAGGTATTGACGGAAAAAAGTAGGACTACGGAGCCTCTCAGAGAGCCGGTGGATGGTGAAAACCGGCAGGTGAAGCAGTGTGAAGTTCTTTCCCGAACCGCAGAGCTGAAATTTCAGTAGGTTTTGCCGGAAGCCCCCGTTAGCTGGCGTTCAAGTTGATCCGTATGTGCAGGGTGGTCCCTCGAAATTTTCGAGCCTTGGAACCGCTCTTTTTTTATTTATACGGGTAAGCAGGGTGGTACCGCGATCTCATCGTCCCTATTAGGGGTGATATTTTTTTTGGAAATTTTAATTCAAGGAGGCCCGCTATGGAAAACTCACTCATTCAAATCCTCATCATCTGCGCCTACATTGGCGTGCTCTTCCTGATCAGTGCGTACGTGAAGTACCGTTCTTCCGGTTCGGTCGAAAACTACGTGCTCGCGGGAAGAAAGCTGACGACTCCGCTCGTCATGGTTTCCGTGGTCGGCCTGGCTGTCGGCGGCGCGTCTACAATCGGCGTGGCTGAGCAGGCGTACACGAAGGGCCTCTCGGCCGGCTGGTACACCGCTGCCTGGGGCATCGGCGCCATTGTCATGGGCCTCACGGTCGCTAAAAGATACCGCCGTATGAACATCACGACCGTGCCGGAACTCTTGGAAAGATACTATGGAAGAAACAGCATGATCGCAGGGATTGCCTGCCAGATCCTCGTCCAACTCGTCATCATGAGCCTCCAGTTCGTCGCTGGCGGCGCCATCCTCTCGGCTCTCCTTCCTGATTTCTTCACGCCTCTTACCGGCATGCTGATAAGCGCCGTCGTCTTCATCGGCATCACCCTGATCGGCGGCATGTGGTCCGCCAGCCAGTCGAACCTCCTGAACGTCACCCTCCAGTACATCGGCATCACCGTCGCTTCCTGGATCATCGTCCAGCTGGCCGGCGGCATGGCGAACGTCGCCCTTCACATGCCCTCCATCCACTCCCTCGACTTCATCAGCGGCGTGGGCGGAATGACCATCACCACCTGGATCGTTGTCCTCATTACCGTGAACCTCTCCCTCCAGGCCATCATCCAGATTTCCCTCGGTGCCAAAGACGTCCGCACCGCACAGAAAGGCTTCATCATCGGCGGCCTCATTATGCTCCCCGTCGGCTTCCTCTCCGCGCTCCTGGGCGTCATCGCCGCTGAAATGTACCCGGATATCAACGCAGCCACCGCCCTTCCGCGCCTCATCATGACGCTCAATCCATGGATCGCAGGCATCACCCTCGCCTCCCTCTGGGCCGCCGACGTCAGCACCGCATGCAACCTGCTCCTCTCCGCCGCCACCCTCTACTCCCACGACATCCATAAACGCTTCGTCGATCCATCCATGACGGAAAGGAAATACATGAAAATCACCCGCCTCTCCGTCCTTGCCCTGGGTCTTCTGACCCTCGGCTTCGCCCTCACCATCAGCGGCATCATCTCCACCCTCATGGCCGGCCTCTCCCTCATGACCGCCTTCGCCGTCATCGTCCTCATGACCATGTACGCCCCGCGGCTCTGCTCCAGAAGCGCCGCCCTCTACACCCTCCTTGCCTCCATCGCCGTCCTCGTCCTCTGGATGCTCGTCCCCGCCGTCCGCATCCTCCCCCACGTCATCTACGCCGAATGGATTGTCTGCGCCCTCACCTTCGGAGGAGTCAGCCTCATAGAAAGAAAACCCATCCGCGACTACGAAACACCAGTAGAAATACCGGCCGCTGCGGAAGAAGCATAAAGAAATCCAAAAGGCCCGTGCCAAGTATAATCACAAGGCATGGTCCTTTTTTCGTAATATATGCACACGCTTACTCAGAATCTCCTGCTAATCGTCGCGGAGTAGGTGAAGCCTTTTTTCTTGCCGGTCCATCCTCTGACGCGGAGGTCCAGGCCCCATGGATCTTCTTCGGTGACCTTGGTCTGCCAGCCGAGTTCGAGGAAAGCGCTCGAGCCTTTCAGGCTGGAGGACGGGGTGCTGTAGTCGCCGTGCCATGCTTTGGCTTTGCCTGCGAATTCGTAGTCCCAGGCGATGCCTGCGTAGTAGGATTTGCTTTCATTTTTATTCTTTGTCCAGCGAAGGCCGAGTCTGGTGCGGAAGGAGTCTACGCTGTCCAGTTCATATGTGGTATTGCCAAGGTCATTCTTGATCAGGATGGTATCGCTGCCCAGGCGGGCCCAGTACAGTTTGCCATAGAGGTCGTATTCGTTCGTATCGCGGACGTATGTCTTTCCAGGGCCGAGGTGCGCTGCGATGTAGTTGGAATCGGTGTCGTACCTGATGTGATTGCCGGAAACGGTGCCGTGGAGATCGCCGTCGAAGTAACCGGTGCGGATCATGCCTTCGTAATGGAAGCCGTCGTCTTTATCCCGGCGGATGAGGATGCCGCCGCCGATATAGCGCTGGTCTCCGTCGGAGCGGGCGTCTTCATAGTGGACGGTGTAGTTTCCATCCCCGTATTCAAAGAACGGCATGATGGTATCGATATAATCCTCATGATATGACCGTTTCACGAAGCCCACTTCGCCGTTGAATCCGTTCGAATCGACTTCAGAACCTGTATCATAGCGCAGGTTGTGGCCGCTGAGGACGACGTAAGGGATGAATTTCGCCTTGATGGAGTGGTCTTCGATCCAGCCTGCCTCGTGCGCAGCAAGGGCGCTTTCGAAGCCTTCATTGACCGCCAGATCGCTGCCTTCGCTGATAAGCGTCGTGCCGGATTCCCTTTCGTCCGGTATGACTTTCGTCCCCGGGTCCGTGGTGATCGGACTGTCGCCCGGGACATAGAGGACGATGGTATTCGCATCCTGTTTCTTGATTCCAACGGTCCTCTGCAGAAGGTTGACGTCCGTCACCTGGTCCTTGCCGTCCATCATGCCGTAAGTCGTTCCTTCCGTCAGGATCGGACTTTCCGTCGTATGGATCAGGTTGATGACCTCACTGGGGTTAAGCTGAGTCGTATCTTCGACAGCCGCCCTGATGGCCGCGCCGGAAACGTCTGCTGCGTCCGTGACTTCGAGCATCGTTTCCCCGGCCGTCGTACCGGCGGGTACGTAGAAATTGAGTGTCTGGAAATATTTCAGATTCTTCACGGTGACATCTTTGACGTAGAAATTGAGGCTGTTGCCGCTGCTTTCTGTCGTGCTGTATCCGCCGTAGAGGCTGGCAGCAGGCGCAATCGTGCCGCCCTTAATTGTGACGGTATTATCCAGCGCGCTTCCGTTTGCCGCGTAGCCGCCATAAATATCGTCATTGACCGAGCCTGCGTTCAGCGTGACGCTGTTTCCTTCAGCATTACCCGTCCCCATGACGGAACCGCCGTATGTCTTGCCGGCCACAGTACCGCCGTTCAGGGTGACTTCATTTCCTTCAGCCGTTCCTGTCATGGATGCCTGGATCTGCGCGAGCTGGGTCTGGATGGCAGCCACGCGCGCCTTCTTATCCTCATCACTCAGATTCGTATTGCTGTTAATTTTTTCGATGGCCTCTTCCGCCGACTCCAGCAGCGCCGGGTCGATCTGCTGGATGCCGCCGTACACATTGCCGTCTGCCTAGGCGTTATACTGGATGGTGATAATATTTTTTGAAATAGTACCCATGTAGACATCGCCGCCTGCGGCATCGCCCTTGACCTCGCTATTTTCCTTGATGGTCAGCGAGTTGCCCGAAGCCTCTCCCCTTGCCGAGGATCCGCCTGCCGCATTTCCTTCCAGTACACTCGTGCCGGAGAGTACGGCTTCATTTCCATCTGCGCCTTCCTGGGCATAGCGGCATCCACCCCGGGGCATAGCCGCCATACGCATCAGATCCTGCCGTGCCCGCGCTGAAGGTCAGCTTGTTCTCATTCGCCGTGCCTGTGTTGGAGTAACCGCCAAACAAGCTGCCTTCCACACGGCCGCCTGCAACGGTCAGCGTATTCTCCAGAGCGTCCGCCGAATCCGTAAAACCGCTGTATACATTGCCCGATACAGTGCCGCCGGTGATTTCCACATAGTTATTGAGAGTCTCTCCGCCATTATTGCTGCCGCCGCCCGTCAGATCGCCGCCTACCGAGCCTCCGCTCATGAAGACCTGATTGCGCTCGACCGTTTCGGACGATATGAAACCGCCCTGATACCCGGCGAAGGCCGACCCTGCGATTTCCGCACTATCCTGAATGTACAGGATATTCCCTGCTGCCGCTCCGATGTTGGTAAAGCCGGCATAGACGGAATTGGTATCGCTGCTTCCTGCCTGGCCCGTCCCCTTGATGACTGCCTGGTTATCCAGTACGTCGCCGTACGCCGTATAAACGCCGTACACCGTATTCTCGTTTACATTTCCTCCGGTCACATTGACTTTATTTCCGGAAATAAGGCTTCCTGCCCGGGTATAGCCGCCCATGATCTCGCCATGAATATCCGCATCATCCTCGATGTTTACGATATTCCCGGAAGCGTTTCCATCAATCGTATAGCCGCCATAGACCGCGTTGCTCTTACCGGTCACGGCCGCGCTGCCTTTGATCGTCACGACGTTGTCATTGGCATTTCCTTCCCCTGTCTCACCGCCGAAAACACTATAGACCGTGCCCCCGCTCATGGTGACCTGATTGGACAAAACATCACCGGTACCGTCGCCAACTCCATTGATCCCGACAGCGACCCCGCCTTCTACAGTGCCTTCGACCGTGCCGCTTTCTATATACACCGTATTATGCACGGCTGCGCCGCCGCCTTCCGACTCAGCCACACCGCCGCCCACAATGTCCGACGGTCCTAAAAGACCGTCTTCATCCAGCCGGATCGTCAGCGTATTCCACTCGGCATTCCCCCAGCGCGACCAGCCCCCTGCAGACGCCCCCAACACCTTCGCCGGGCCGGAAAGAGTCAGCGCATTTTGAAGCGCACTCGCCCCTTCCTCTATCGTATAGCCCCCATACGCATTCGCCTGCGTGCCAGAAGAAACTGTCACCGACAGATTCTTCACATCTGCAGCAAAAACAGGCGCCATCGCCCCGCCGAGCAGCAATGCCGCCATAATCGATAACCGTAATAAAGCATCCCGTCTCCCCATGATGATCCCCACCCCTTGAAGACAAATAAACACTTTCTTACTATTCCCTATCTAAAATATAACATGGAAGATGGTCGATTTAAATTATCCGAAAGTATACTTTTAGGCAGATTTTATGGGACTTTACGACAATTTTGAGAGACTTTGTGCAGGATACTTTTGAATCAGGAAATTTGAAAAAACAGTGCTTTCCAATTGCACCTTCACAACCGCAGCCGAGGGCGAGATGGAAAGAAGAAAACCGGGGAAAGTGGCGCGCATGCGCCGAAAACATCATCTCCTCGAGCGCAGCAAGGTCGTCCTGTCTTCATTCTTCCACTTACCCATCTGCCCCCAACCGCCATAAAATTTTCCTTTTATTTCATCGAATAATTTACATCTTTTTATGGCTTATTTCCTTTTGATACAAAGGAATCTCATTTATAATAAAGATAGGATAAAGTGTTTTATACTTTCTTTATATATCCGGCTGGTTTTAGCGTGCGCTGCTTTTGCGCACTGGTCATAGAAAGAAGGCGAGTAAAATGGACGCGGTCTGGAATTTCTTTGGCGACTGGAACGTGGATTTCTGCCTTGCCTCGATTCCGATCCTCCTTCTCTTCCTTCATTTCTATATGAAGAACCGCGAAATCCCGCTGAAAGATACCCTCTATTTCAGGGACACGATGGTCATGACCCTCGTCACCATCCTCTTTGGCATCGTGTCGAATGCGGCCTGCGTGCAGTGGGAGCACCTTCCGCCCTCCCTGATCTACCTGACGAATGTGCTGTATTTCTCGTTCCTTCTCATCACGGCCTACTGCTCTTTCCGCTACACGATGGAAACGCTCCATGTGTCGGAGAAGATCAGCCACAAATGGATGATACTCGCATCGATCCCGATCCTTGTGATGATCTGCATCACCATTACCGCGCCCTGGCACCTTTTCTTCTTCTCCTTCGATCCGGTGCAAGGCCTCTTAGAAGGACCCCTCTATGTCCCCTTCTACTTCTTCCTCTTCTTCTACCTCCTGCTCTGCCTCGTTGCGACCATCACATCAAGGACAGAGGAAAATAAGAAACAGATCAATGGTCTTATCCTTTGCGCCATCCTGATCGCCATCGGCATCTTCCTGGAAGCGGATAACTGGAAGGGACTCTACCTGCCTTTCTTTGTTACACTGGGCATCGCCTGCATTTACATCACTGTCAAAAATCCGGACCTCTTCATCAATAAGAGGACCGGCCTCCTGTCGGGTGAAGCACTTGAAATGATTCTCGAGGACTCATTAAAGCAGCATACCCCCTGCGGCTTCGGATTTGTCATCCGCAGCTACAACCAGTGCCGCGTCTCCTACGGAAGCGCCGTCGTCGACCACTACCTTTCCCATTTCGGCGAATACATCAGGAACGAATTTCCGAAGAAATACTGCTTCTATCTCGATAACGGCCATTTCCTCATCGTTTCCCCGGGCTTCATGGACATTCATGCGGCCATTGCCAAAATCCATCAGCAATTCAAGGACCCATAGATCAGGGAAGGCGAATCCGCCTCCTTTGACATCGGCTGCTGCTACATCGACAACCGCCTCAACTACTCCAGCCCTGCCGAACTCCGCGAATCTCTGGAGCTTGCCTTCAACGACATCGACACCCTCGAGCACAAGGACATCGTCGTCGACGAGAAATACAAACAGCGCGCCGAGCGCCAGACCCACATCCGCAAAATCCTCCGCAAAGCCATCGAAACCGACTCCATCGAAATCTTCCTTCAGCCGCTCATGGATGCCAAGACAGAAGAACTCACCGGTGCAGAAGCCCTCGCGCGCCTCCGTGACGACGACGGCACTATCATACCGCCAGGTGATTTTATCGAGCTCTCCAACTCCATCGGCGTCATCAACGCCCTCGACGATCAGGTCTTTGATAAGACCTGCCAGTTCATCAGCGCAGGCGGCCTTACCCGCTGCAACATGAACTGGATCCACGTCAACCTCGCTCCCACCCAATGTATGAACCTCGACCTTGCCGACCACCTGAACGAAATCCGCCGCAGATACTTCATCCCCTTCTTCACCATCCGCCTCGAACTCATCGAAGACGGAGCGCTCAACCCGAACGGGAAAAAGCAGATCAACCTCCTCAAGGAAATGGGCTTCGACATCGTCCTCGACGACTACGGCACCGGCTACTCCAACGCCAGCCGCATGAAAGACCTCCCCTTCAGCGAGATCAAGATCGACATCTCCCTCGTCAAAGACTACTGCAGCCATCCCGACCCCTACCTTCCGAACCTCGTCTCCACCATGCATGCCCTGGGCCTCATGATCACCGCCGAAGGCATAGAAACAAAAGAAATGGCCGACAAGATGAAAGCCTTCGGCGTCGACCACCTTCAGCGCTACTACTACTCCAAGCCTCTCAGCATCCCCGACTTCCTCCAGAAATACAGCAAATAGCCCCCTCCAAGGACATGACTTCTTCCCTATCTTATGAGTCATGTCCTTTTTTATTGGGGAAAATTGGAAAAATGGAAAGCATTTAAAACCGGAAAACCAGACTAACGTCTGTCCGAAATGCAACTCATCCGCCCGACATCAGAATTTGAGGTCGGGCACCTTCCCTTCC
>OGOZ01000389.1_pt1 | contig 30502 bp, 20 predicted proteins | sample 1552801 | NCBI WGS metagenome assembly OGOZ01 (sample SAMEA2580196, study PRJEB22360) | human gut metagenome | biome: human gut; feature: human-associated habitat; material: faeces | place: Denmark | collected 2008/2010 | reverse complement strand
CCAAAGGCTTAACTTCCGACAGTTCCTGCCGTAGATTAAAATTATTTAATTAGTTAGCAATTCATCTAGGAAGCTAAAGCTTTTCTAGCTTTCTTGCTTAATTTTTTTGTAAAAATATTTAAAACAAACACTGAAGTGAAAACTTCAGTGTTGTGCTTGTTTATAATATGTGTATTATGCTATTTGATCACCTGCATTGCACAAACATCACTGAACTTAGCAGTACCAGCACTAGCAAGTTTAGCAGTTTCAGCTGTCATCTTAGTGCCGTTCATAATACCAGTTGCTACAGCAGATAGATATTTTGAAAACACTGCTTCAGTTGATGCTTTATCACCAGCAGTATCAGTATCTTTGATATTCCAGTTTGTATTATAGAATGTCATATATCCTGTGAATATCATATCTAGATTTGATGCAACAATTGGGTAATACTTTTCTGCATCTTTACCAAGTGATTCTTTAATATATGCTTTAATCTGAGTTGCATCGAATTTACTATCTGCAATTGCAAGTAAAATACTATTGCCTACTGTATTGAAAATAGGCTTTAAATCTGGATTTTTCTCACAAGCAAGATAAACAGCATTTTGAGCTGTGGTTTGTACAACTGGAATTACAATAGTATTCACACTATTCCAGTCAATATTTGAAGCCCATTCTCTGCAAGCTGCACATCCAATTACCAACATACCAGCAATTATTGCTGTAATATAAGTTATAACTTTTTTCATAATGTACTAATTTTAATTATTTAGCTATTGAAATCAACCAGTTAAGTTCTAAAATTATTTATTGATGTCAAAAGAATTAAAATTTAATAATGAACTTAGTAGTAAACTAACACAAGGTGTTAAAACATTAGCTGCAGCAGTTAAAACTACATTAGGTCCAAAAGGTAGAAATGTTTTAATTGAACATGGTGAAAATCCTATTATTACAAAAGATGGTGTAACAGTTGCTAATAATGTTAGTGTTGCTGATAAGTTTGAAAATCTTGGTATTCAAATTGTTAAAAAAGCTGCAAATAAAACAGCAGTTGCTGCTGGTGATGGTACCACAACAGCAACAGTTCTAGCTGAAGCTATTTATTTGGAAGGTATTAAAAAAGTAGCAAGTGGTATGAATCCTATTCTTTTAAAACGTGGTATGGATTACATATCATATGAAATTATTAAACAAATTACCACAAAGTCAAAACAAATTACAACAGATGAAGAATTAGAACATATTGCTACTATATCAGCTAATAATGATAATGATCTTGGTAAATTAATTAGTGAAGCTATTATTAAAACAGGTAAAGATGGAAATATTACTGTTGAAGATTCACCAACATTTGATTCATATTTTACATTAGTAGAAGGTATTCAATATAATAGGGGGTATGTTTCTCAATATTTTATTAATGAACCGAATAAATTGAGATGCGTGTTAGATAACCCATACATTCTTATTCATGAAAAGAAAATCACAAATTTGGAAGAGATTTTTAATCTTCTACAGATGGTAAAACAACAAAACAGACCTCTTCTTATTATTGCAGAAGATGTTGAAGGTGAAGCACTAACAACACTAGTTATTAATAATGCAAGGAAGTTAATTAATGTATGTGTTGTAAAATCACCAGGTTATGGTTTAAAACAAAAAGAAAATCTTAATGACATTGCAATTCATACAGGTGCTACATGTATTTGTATGGAAAATAATATTACTCTTGCTACTTGTGGTCTACAAAATTTGGGTACAGCAAAACAGGTAATTATTACGAGAGATAATTTTACAATTGTTGAAGGTGGTGGTGCTAAAACTGAAAAAACTCAACAACATATTGCTCAAATTCGCAAAGCAATTGAAGTTGCTCCAACAGATTTAGAACGTAACAATCTTAAGGAGCGTCTTGCTAAATTAACTGGTGGTGTTGGTATTATTCGCATTGGTGGTGTAACTGAAACTGAAATTAGAGAGAAAAAAGATAGAGTTGATGATGCACTATGTGCTACTAAAGCTGCTATTGAAGATGGTATTGTAATTGGTGGTGGTGCACTATTGTCACAACTTCAACAAGAAGATATGTTTATTGTGCCTGGTGATGAAAATGTTGATTTCTATGAAGGTGTTCAAATAGTAATTAATGCTTTGTCAGCTCCACTAAAACAAATATGTGAAAATGCTGGTTTAAATGGAGATGTTATTATTAATAAAATAGTTGATTCTAAAATCAATAATGCTGGGTATAATGTAAATACTGATAAAGTTTGTGATATGTTTGAAGAAGGTATTATTGACCCTGCCAAAGTTACAAAGACAGCTATAAAAAGTGCAGTTAGTGTTGCTGGGTTGCTGTTGACGGCAGCGTGTGGCATTGTTGATATTGAAGAATAATTTGCATTTCACATTGACTCACAGAAAAAGCTGAATCATATGATTCAGCTTTTTTCATACAATCATAATTATAACATCTTATACAAAACAATGTTCATTCCATAACCACCTGGACAACTAAGTACTGCACCTGCCTTGACTGGCATAAAATAAGATTGAGGAAAAGGTCGATCATCAGCATAATTAATAACCTCCGACCCATTTATTCGGAAGCTGAAGTGTTCAGAAGTACCTGTAGGTATAACAATTTGAATCCACCCATCATACGGAATTGTATATGGTGGTAACTCTCCACCTAAATAGAAATTCGTAGAATTAGCATAATCAGGGAATCCTACTGTTCCAGTTGTTAACTTGCTTAAAATATCATCATCCAATTTATCTGCAGTAACACACTTATCTGCTAGTTCAGATGAAGTTATACTGCTAGCCACTATCTTTTCCGTGGTGACACTATCATTAGCTAATTTTTCCGTAGTAATAATTCCATCAGCTAATTTATCACCAGTAATTGTACTATCTTCCAACTTAACATTTGTAATACTACCGTCTGCAATATCCGGTTCAGCATTTAATTTATTTTGCACCTCTTGTGACAACTTAGCTTCAGTGACACTACCGTCTGCAATCATAGCTTCAGTGATACTACCGTCTGCAATATCTGGTTTAGTTCCAGCTACACTAAATATCGGAACCTTTACCTTAACTGTTGATAACGTGTATGTCGTGATATCATATTCATCATCAACACTTGTACTGTAACCTTGTATATATGTTGTTGGTGAATAATCAAACTTAATTGTATTGTCACAATTTATTACACAACCATCATTAATACCAACATGTGTAACATCAGGCACATTTTTAGCAATATCAATGGCACTTGATGCAAACATATAAACATCAACACCATTTACTGAAGTTACAGGTGTTAATCCTGTGTCATTTATTGTTAATGGCACTTTAACTTTATCAGTTGTATATGCATATATGGTGGATGTATTGTATAGTGGTGCAAGAGGTGATACAACTGCATTTGCACTCAAAGTGTTTACACGATTATCAATTTCAGTTATACCCACTGAATTTTTAATATAATCAACATTAACCGACACACCACTTGCATCAACACTAATACCTGATGCAGGTTTTACTGTGAGTTTGTTATTGTCTATCTCGACACCATCACCTACTTTAATTGATTGTGTTCCACCGATAGCTACTGAATCAGTATCTGAAGTATGCAACCATAAATTTTCATCTTTATATGCTAAATCACCTGGCACTGCATTTGAATCATCACCAACATACAATTTTGGAAATGTTATACCTCCAAGTGTTTTACCATCACCAATACAAAATCTATGTGTATCTGTGGTAAAAATAGGTTCACCTTCTTCAGGTGTAATTGTTTTTCTATCTGCTTCGATACCTCTACGAAATTTTAGTTTACAAATATTTGTTTCCATGGTTTTAAATGTTAATTATATAGTCGTTGAATAATTGATATTTTGTGTTTGTTGCTTTTGGAGTAATCATATCAAGCATTTGTTGTTCAATTGTAAACAACCCAGTTAACACACGATTTACAATATCAGTTGAAAGTAAATCATTATTGTATATTTTTAAATTTTTTAATAATGAGTTAATATCAGGTTTGTTTACAATATATGTTTTATTGGTATATACCAGATTACCAGATGAATTATATGCAAAATTTGGTACATAATCCACATAAGTTATTATATGTGATAGTAAATCAATAAATTTTCTAATCAATGTGTTGTATGTAAATGCTTGTACGTAACTTTGTTCACTAATAACTAAATCTTGTTTGTTGAATTTTAATTCTGACATATTTGATATTAGTTCAACTTGTCTTATGTCATTTTTGAGCATAACAATACGACCGTCATTTGCAAATAACCAAATATCATCTTGAGGTCCATTATCATCTCTATATGATTGCACATTAATTGATTTGATATAAAAACTGTCAACATAAGAGAAGTTATAATCTCCACCCCATAAATTACGCGTATCAATCCAATGCGTATCGGTACTACTCCACCATAAATTATTATCATTTACAATTTTTAGCTTCTTCAATTCAAAATATCCAACTGTTTTATTGTTATTGAATAATTTCTGCATCATTTGTGTATCTGTTGTAATATAATACACGTTTGAATCACAAATTGATGCAGCTATACCAGTGCAATTATTAATATCATCTAATTGATATGTTCTGATAACATTCATATTATCATCAGTAACAATCATATAACCATCTTCACAAAGTATATAATATTCTTTGAACAATGGTCTATATGTTACATCAACGGGTTTATGTATTTTGAATCCGATATTTGCAATATATTTGTTAAAATTTAAATACTCATCAAATATCAAAAAGTTATGTTCTTTGTTGTCATATATGAAAACATATTCACCACTACATTTTAGAAAATCAATATTTCCTATTTTATATAATGAATTATTATTTTGGTCGCCACCACCAATAATGTTCAATAAAATCGGCTTTTTTATAACACTATCATTATTAATAATATATTTTAAATCAAATTGATAGATATTGCTTGTTGCTGCATCAGCAACATAAAGTTTCTTCTTATCACTAATATCAACTGATGTAACGTTTGCAAATGGCATGTTTTGAACAGATGACAAAATTTTAAAATGTGTGTAATCTTCACAAATTACTTTATTATCTTCTGTTCTAAATGTTTTAAATAGCAAAGCACTATTAGTACACATTATACAAAATCTACCACCGTCATTTTTAATAGCATTTATAATTTTAAATATACCGTCATATAATGTATTATCAGCATTATAATATGCACTTACAGGTTCACCGTTAGTAGCACCTACTGCTGTTAGTGAGTCAGTAAACACACCAGATACAAGATCTGCATCTGTTTTAATTCCATTTATTGTAGCAAATCTACAAGGCATGTGTCTATAACAAGGCATATCAGGTGTATTGAATTGATATTCAGTTACATAATATGTTACATCATCTTCGTCATCGATAATATCATTCATTATCAGCGCACATCCAAACCAACCCGTGTACTCTGTTGGTATAGTATTGGTATAAAAATAGCATCTAGAAAGAATATATTCAAGATTAGTATATAATTTTTCAAATGTTTTATTTACTACATGTGCTAATGCATGTTCATTTGGTTGTAATAAAATATCTGTTAATTTATACGGTAATGTATAGTGTAAATCATTAGCCCAGTCTGTAAAAAATTGGGATTTTAATACCAATGAATATGGTACATTATATAAGTCTAGTTTTTCATTTTGATATATGTCAGATTTGTATACACCATCACCTGATATATTTATAAATCCAGTATATCCAGACCTACATAATGATGAATTTGATATAAAAAGTGATTGTCGTTTCATATATTGTATTAATAATTTTTGTATACTATATCGTCGAGATTTGTTATTACTGGTGTATATTTTTGTATATATTGTTTGATAAGTTTTGATAATATTGTTTGATTTTTATCAGAGAGTTTAAGGTTTTTAACAATTATATCAAAGTTTGTAGACTTATACCCTGGTATAGAATGTTTGTAAATATTATTTATTTTTGATACTGTGCATCTTTGACCACAAGGTAAATTAAGTGTTAGAGTTGGTGTTGTGTCATTTAATAGTGTATTTATTTTTACTGTATTTTCATCAATTGGTGTGTTAAACACTATAATATTATTAACAGTTGCATCAGTTAGCAAATATGTTGATTTATGTGTATATGTAGCTAAATTAGCACCATTATACAATAAAGTATTCCCAAACATTATATTATTTTGTAACATATTGTAATGTATAATATATGTTTCATCAAGTGGTATACTTGTATTCAATACATCATCTACGAATAATTTACACTCATGTGTGGTATTATCCATATTTATCAGCAGTGTATGTTTTCCTGGTGCAATATCTTTAATTGGAGATGTATATTTTACAATTTTGTTATCATTAATTTTAAATTGCAAATCAATCAATAGTTTATTATCAAATTTAGGTATATATGTTTTACCTGTCATTTGATGTAATGTAAACCCTACCAAATTTAACGTATTTAATAATGTGAAATTATTATCACTAAATTTATATACTTCAACAGTATCTTGTGATTCATTTGAAATTAAAACATAAACTTGTGGTTTAAATTTTTCATCCACCAATTCACAAGCAACCACTATATTTGTTTTATAATTTGTACCACTACTATGTATAGGTAAAATAAAATTGGTTGTAGTTGTTCTATCTAAATCAGAAATAAACAAACGTGTAGGTGTTACAAAATATACTGTATCTTGATATATAGCAAAATCACAAATATCATGGTGGTTAAAATGAACTCTTTTGAATGTATCAGTGAATTCATCTGAGTGAACTGCAAAGTATTTTGTATCACTTTTTGTCACTGTATTGACAGTTTCACCACCTACATTCAACATAATTGTTCCATTTCGACCATCACTGCTAAGAGGTACGTCAGATTTTAAATCGTCTGGTAAATCTGCTTCATCTGCAACAGTTTCACTACCCATACCTGATAAATATAAAGTAAACAATCCATAATTATCAACATATGCATAATTTTGTGGTTTGTATTCATTGTTGTTCAACCACAAAGTATCATTTTCATATATACACATATCAGCATCTTCAACATTATTTTCAATTGTACTCGTTGATAGTTCCTCAAATGTATAAACATCATATTTATGTATTAATGATATATTATCATTGTAAATTATGTATATGTAAGGTGTTGTATAATAACAGTTGTAAATATCACCATTAAACACGTGTAATTGTGTGCCAAATATATTATATACACATACTTTGTCTTCAAACTGTATTACAATGTATTCTAAATTATTCGGTCTGAATATGTTTAATGCTATACCTTCAATACTAAACTCATCAATTATTCTAAAGTCTGTGTTGAGTGAACGTATTGTAGTAGTTGATGTTGTATCGTCAGTTTTATATATCATTAAAACTGGTGTTATTGGTATATTTTTATATATACGAATACCACAATTATTTGATTGAGATGTAAATAATTCATAATATTGTGAATCAATCCAATCAAACACATTCATATTAAATGATAATGCAAAATTGTTATTTACCAATGTGAAAATATTTTGTGTAATATACGTGTTGCCGGTTAGTGCAGCTTTATTAGTTGTATATAAGTGCACTCCATCTACATTATAGCATTTTATATCATTAACCTGTGTCGGGTGATATTGGTCAATATATGATTGAAAATCTTGTTGAGATATATGATAGTATGTTAGTTTTTGATTAGGTTTAATTGCTAAATCACTTTGCTTATCAAAATATCCACGTGTTAATAATTTTGGATTGGCTTCTAATGTATCAAAAATTAATTTGTCTGCATTAGACTTTAATGCTTCTCCTTGATTTATTAGTGTAGGGTTATAATATCTATCAACCCAAATTGCATCAACATTATTTGATGATAACCATGTACATAATAAAATTTTATTATCATCAACTTGTGGATATCTATCAACATAAATTCTATCTGCAACAGCTGGGTTTACACCACCGACAGCACCACATTTTACAAACGTAGTGTCATTTATATCAATTACCTCAAACGGATACAATGTTTTAGGGGTTGTAAATGTGTTATATCCGGGTGCTATTTTTATATCACATGTATAAAATTCTTTTACATCATATATGTGTGAATTACCATGTTCTTGCCATGTGCCGGTTTGTAATGTTTTAACAGTATGTAGATTGGTTGTATTCCAATTGGTTGCTGGTAATAAATTATTTGTATATGAATATTGATTATCAAGAGTTAAAATATTGCATGATAACGTATCACCTGTACATATTGAATACTGTGTATCAATAATATAATTATTGTTATGATTTTCAATTGATGACAATATACCACCAGATATATTATTATATCTTGATGTTGCATTTGTATAATTAATATTTGTTGGTATACTTTGTATTTGATATGAATGTTTGTGACTAGTGTTTATATCATATAATTGTATTATATCATTATCAATAATATATGAATATGATTTAATTTCATTTACTATTTTATTTTCATCATTAAACACATCAACATAATATGTTTTTTGTGATACATCATCATATTTTTGAATATATAATGTTTCAACCTGACAAATACATTGAAAAATTGCAGCATCATCTAAAATATCAGTATCTTGTGATTGTATTCCATTACCTGTTTGTAATAAGGAAAGATATTTACCAGTTTCTATATCTTTCAAATATGTGATAAATGAAAAATTATTTTGAAGTGTTGTTGGTTGAGTTGTATTTGTTGTTAGAGATTGAGTGTTCGTCAAACACAAACAATTATAATTGTTCAATTTTACATCATTACAATTTTGTAGAATATCAGAAGTGTTGAATTTTACATTTTCTGCAACATCAAAACAATTGTTGTTTACAATCACATTATCGTCTACATTATAGTGTAACTGTAACGATTCTACAGTATCTTTGTAATATTTGATATTCACTTTTTATATAGAAGTATTTAAAATCAGGTAATGGTTTAATGTTTGATGATATCATTCAATACATTGATGGTTTGTGTTTCTGGTGAACCATATGTTACACCATCTTCAATAGCCTGTGTATTTGAAATATTTGCTGATATTGGGGTGAATATAACATTTGAATTATTACTTGCTATATTGTAATATATGCCGTTATGTGCTTTCTCTATTTGTGGTGTATTTGTACCAATAACTGGTATTGTTTCAGCTTTCTTTCTCAAATATACCATTTTTCTATTTGCAATTTGCTTCAATTTGTTGAATATTATGTGTTTGTTTTCTGTTTCTATAACAAAAAATATGTGATTGTCATCATTGTCAATCATTTGAGCATCAATAATATTATATTTACCAATAGTGTTTAATAATGTTGATTTATATAAAAATACTGTATATATTAATTCATGTTTTGTTATTCTTTCATCACCATATTTATTTTGTTTTGTTATATAAATAGAAAACGTGCGTGAATACATATTTGATGAAACTGTGTCTGTTTTGGTGTCTATATTTAGTGGTATATCAAATTTGGTTGTTCTATTGATTAATTCACCATTAATTAAAGTACTTATTTTAATTAAATCGTATTGCTCACTAGGTAAGACGTTACAGTTTATAACATCACCATCACAATATATTCTTGTGATTGATGTTTTGTTAGCTGTTATGGTATCTAAATTTAGTGGTAAATCAATATTCATTTTAATTGGTGTTTGTATAGAAATTAATGTTGTCTACTAGATATAAATCACTTGTTATTAATTCAACTTTATTGTGTTGTAAAATAAATGTGCTATTTATTGTATGTGAATACCCCAACCAATCATGTACATTGTATATAACACTAAATACATCATTTAATGAATTGTAGAATGTAATAGGTTCATCAATTGACAAAATATGATTTAATAAATTGCCATCAATTGAATATTTGAGAAGTTCTTTATCATCTTTTTTTGGATCATATATTATATCACAATGTAAATCATCTACAGCTACTCTGTAAATTGTTGGGTATAAGATATTCACACTTTCATCATTTATTTTATAGTCAATTTCTTTTGTAATTGTGGTAAATAGTATTGTATCATTTGATTCATTGTAGAAATACCTAGACAATATCATATTATCTGGTTTGATATTTATTATTCTCACAGGTATTGCAGATTTAGTGATTTTTCCATCAGCATTTATATAAAGTTTGTTAAAAATTATACCCGTTTCATGTACAATAATCATTACATCTTGTATTATATCGAAATTTAAAATATTCAAATCTTGAATTTGTTTGTCATTAATATAAATAAAATTCAATATATTGGATAATGGTAAAATATCAGTTGAATTGTTATATCTACATACAACTTGACCAGGTGTGTGTCTGATATCATATATCCCACCACTGATATTTTGTGTTGAAATAATATCAGATGTAACGGTATTATATTGTGTATTATTATTTTCTATGTATGATGGTATGTTATCATAATATGATGCACTGGTTGAATATGAATTTGTATCAAAATGCCCACCATCATATAAAGTGCAAGCTGATGTTAAATCATTATTTGTTGTTAATATTGCTTTAGCATATCCATAATCTGGATATATAAATGGTCTTCGTGGAAACCCTTTAAGTGGTCCAGATGTTTGCAGTCCATTAGCATGCCCCGCTTCAAGTAAAATATCATATAAATATGCAGATACCGGTGATATTTGAGGCCAACTTTCATAATCTGAAGTAATTGCATTTTCTTTATATGATGTTTGTATTATACCTCCATCAAAACACCATAACCATTCTTTATAGTTTGGTGGTGTGTCTGGAGATGGAGGTGTCGGTGTGTCATCTTTTTGGTAATTTACAATTATACCAGATGCATCATCAGGTTTTATAATTTGTTTTTGTTTAAGTAATGCATATTCATTACCGTATATATCAACTTTGTAATTTTGAATTATTCCTTGTTGATATAATTCTTCAAAATTGTGTGTTAATGAATAGTCTTGTGTGTTGTCTGATGAAAATCCTTTAAATGTTTGATAATAATTGGTATTTACATATCCAGTTATATTGGTGTATAATTTATCAATAAACATATCATTTATACTTGTTTGATATGTAACTGGATATCCTGAAATTTGTGTTAAAGATGTTCCATATATATTACCACAAATTTCAGGGTCTGGAAATTGCATATACGAACTATGTGTATTGATTTTGTATTCTTTGTTATATGTATTGAAAATTGCTATACCTTGTCTATTTGGTAGAAAATATCCACCAATCAATCGTTCATTGACGAAATTTTGAGCTGGTATACTTGGAATTGTTGTAAATTTTTTATTTAAAATATTGGTGTATATTGCATTTGCATCAAACAGTTTATCATATTTACCTGCTGATACATAATACATATCAGCACCAGCATATTTTTCTGAAATTTGTTGATATGTATTAACGTTTAGATCATTAACAGATGTTACTTGATATGATTTAAAGTCTTTTGATTTAAATTGTGCAATATCTGCAGAATTACCAACAGTTGAAAACTCAAATCCAAATGACTTGATAAACACAGGGTATTCTTTAATTGCCTGTATCAGATATGAATTTTCATCAACAAATGCAATTTTATTATAATCTAATATATTATTGGTGAAGTATTTAGAATATAAACTATTTTTTACATTATATTCATCACTAGTTGTTTTTGGATCAACATCATAATTGAATGAAAATGTGTCATATTTTTCCAGTATATCAACAGCCAAGTTTGTTGATATTGTGTCAATTGTATAATCATCTAAGTCATTAAATTCACTATTATGTTGAATTTGATCGATTATAAAGGTTTTGAGTTGTTGTGATATGCCTTGTTTGGCGTTACTTGTGGTGTTTCGCAATATAGAATATTTTATATTGTCTCTTTTATCTATAAAATATTCGGTTATTGATTCAATCTTATTAACATAAAACGGTATTAATAATTCTGCATCTTGGTTATTTTCAATGTTTAAGTTTGTTAAAAATTTTCGTTCTTCAACAGTTGTATAGTTTAAATTAATAGCATTTAATAAATCAATATAACGTTGAATTAAGGTGTTGGTGAAATTAACCTGTGTGTTGTTATTTGTTTTTACACTATTCCACTCATATACATATTGATTGTATTTGTTCAATAAATCAACATTAGTTGTATTTGAAAAAAATGTTATAAATGTTAAGTATGGGTATGGTGCATCAATGTCTGCATATGTATTAGATGCAGGGTTTATGATTGAATTAGGTATTTGATTAATATTAATCATTTGTTATTAATTTAGATGTGGGTTGTTCTATGATGTTGATATCATCATCGTGTTTTATTACTTGTGATATCGGTTGTTCAACAATTGCAATATTATAATTATTTAGTAGATTTAACCCTTCATATATAATTTGCAATATACATAGTTGTTTATATAGTTTCCAATCATGTAAACTAAATTCGTGTATATTATTTGGAAATATGTGTCTGTTATGTAAATCACCAAAAACATTGTACTCATTATCCCAGTCAATTACATTGTTGATATAATTTTCTGTTTTATTGGGGATATATTTATAAAATTTGTAATAATCATTTATATTGTAATCAGTTGTTTCAGGTAATACTAGATTCCAACCCCAACGATTACGATTGTCTTCACCGTCTATAACATCAACTAAACCAGATAATCTAAATGAATATGTTTTATATTCACCAATATATGTCTTACTGTTAGTTGTTTCAAATACTATATATGGTTTAATAAATTCATAATCTATATTGCAGTTTAGTTTTATGTATTTTTCACCAAATTTTTCATAAGCAACTATAAAATCATCAGTAAGTGCTGTTGCAGTTGGTGAAAATATATCTATTTGTTCACCTAAATTTACACCATACTTATTTGTAGTTTGTAACCCTCTTTTGTTAAAATCGGTGTTAAACTGATTTACATTACCACGTAATTTGTCTAGTTTAATTGAAAATAAATTAATGATTCTATTTAACTCTTCAGGCCAATCATAGTTAATATCAGTTATATATTCATCATATTTATTATATGTGTCATATAAATATGATATGTTGCAAGTATCAATATCTTGAGTATTTTTTACGAAATTGTGAATTTTTTCATATATTCTTACACCAAGATTGTTATAATCACTATTATCTCCAACAATAGCACCTATGATATCTCTGAATAATACTGTGCTATCTTTTAATATGGGTTGCAATGCTATATTTTGATAAGTTTGAGCTAAATCGAAGTTTTCACCGATTTTAAAAATTTTAGTAAAATCATTTGAATCTATAACATTAAATGCATTTGTATAAAAATATATTATATCATCACAATTAATACATTTTAAAAATACATGTAGCGTTACATTATTATATGTATTGAATAATGTTACTGATGTTTTTACGTTACCACCGTATATATCTGTATTATCTACTACTGTAAAAACATATTCTGATTTAGGTAATATATCACCACCACTTCTTACTTGAATATAACCACTAACTTCATCACTTAAAATTGTACCATCTGATGAAACATTTAATTTTTTGTATATCTTATATGGTTGATTATTATATGTTAATTGTATTGTGAATGTGATCGGTGTATTTGCAGTTTTAAAGTCAAAAATATTATACTGATCACCACTTAACCCATTTGTATTCACAAATCCACTAAGCAGTGAGCTATCAAATCCTTGTTCACTACTTAATAAATTCACAAAACTACAAGTATATGGTATATGGTTAACCCATTGTTCTCTTAATGTAGAATCTACATTTTCTTGTAATTTAAATCCAGTGGTATCAAAAACAGCACCTATTAAAATTTTTTGACCATCTATAGTTGGTAAATCATCAACATAGTTTATTTGTTTTGTGTCGTATGTACCTACCAATACTGCATTATCATCAGACGATAGACAAGTTACGAATATTGATGACATCGATGTTGCAGTATTATCATATTTTACATAAACTTCAGTACCAACTCCATCAAAATGTACATTGTTTGTGATTTCATCATTTACAATAAATGCACTATAGCATGATAAATGTGAAAATGAATTTGAATAATATTGTGTGTTTGAAATAGCAGGAGCATTGTTATTTTCAGCATATAATTGAATATCATATCCAATTGAGCTTAAGACATTGTATGATTGCCAGCAGTTAAATTTCTGCAATTCAAATGTAAAAAATCTATTATCTAAATAGTTTAATATATATTCATCTGATTCTGAAACAGAACTAAGAGTTGGAACAATATCAATTACATCACCATATGTATATCCATATTTGAAGTCATAATTAATAGCTAATTGTGATGGTATATAATTATATACTGTTATGACAGCGTTATATGTTGATTCATATATGTTAAAATCAGCATCATAAACATATAATTTTATTCTATATGTGCCTGGTGATTTATACCAGTGTACAGCTGATAATTCAGTAGATTTTGTACCATCACCGAAATCCCACAACACATTAGTATTTGAATATGTTTCAAAAATATTGTGTTCAGTATTGAATCCTGTTGTGCTTTGATCTATAGTTACTATAATCTTATCAATTGGTAGTGCAAAAAGCACATTTGAACGTTCAGTTTGTACTGATTGTATTGCAGCTTCATTGCTTTTTGCAACAATATCATTGTATGTTTCAGAGTATTTATCACCTCTGTAACTATAGATATTAAAATAAACTGGATTGGTTGTTTCCATTATTCTGAAATTCTTACATCAATATATTCATCCAATTTTGAACTATTATATAAAAATGGATATTTAAATTTGTCAAATGTTATTGAATTTGTTGTTGTATATATATCTTTATTATAATATATTGGATTCCAAATCATTAAAGATATACCATTGATAATCACACCATTACGCTCTGTATGTATTTCTTTAACACCTTCAATTGATAGTAGTTCATTAGCAATATCAATTGTAGAAATTGTATACCCTAAAGTAGCTTTTGCAAATATATTTCTAATGATTTCAGCTGCTTGTGTTTTGATTAATGAAATTTTATTACGAGAATTGCTGTATCTGGTTAATACTAATTTGGTTGATGTGATAATATCATCAGGTGTTTGCGTACTGTATGTTTGATTGAATACAGTATCACCTATATTTTGTACACCTAAACCAACAGCCATATATATTGGATCCATTGGTATGATTTCTGATGTTAATGGTTTTAAACTGTCTAATTTGCTTACAAGATATTGTTTTAAATTAGAATCAACATATTGACCAATATTGTTACTATCAACTGGTGTAAACTTTGGTACTAGATATACATATATGTTGTTAAAATTACAACTAGTAGAGAATTGTAATTGATTTAATGCTATTCGAGAATCTTTATTTATTGAACCTGCACCCAATTTATAATAGTAACTCATCACATCATTTATATATGTGTTGTTATTCATAACGTATACAGATGATGTAATATTACTAAAGTTTCGTTCAATGTACGTTTGTATATTTTCTGCGGTTATTAATTGAGACTGTGAGTGAAATACTTTATTTAAATTTTTACGAATATCATCAACCGTTTCTGGTTCAGCAAATTTTGTAGAAACAGATGTATTTTTAAATGAAAGTGATTTTACATCAACAGGTTGTACTGTCTGAGATGTATAAACGCTATCACCTAATACATTGTTTATTATACTATCAAATGTTGATGTGTGGTATAAATTTAATACGTTATCATTTAATTGATTTACACCAATTTCACCAGCTGAGCCTGCTGATTTCAGATAATAAATTTGCACAACATCACCTTGATTTAATTGTTTACCATTTACATTGTTACCAAATTTAAACTCATAGTACCCTGCTTCATTTAAACGCTTTTCATATTTTAATGCAGAATCATTTTCAAGATATAATGAAGATGTTTCTGTCCATTCTTGCCATTTATTTTCTTCAATATTATATACAAAAACACCAAAATTAGAAAAGTCAACAATTGTGAATTGTTCAACTAAACTATTATTTGCTGGTACTAATGTATATGTTTCAAATGTGTCTCCGGTAGCAAAATATGGTTGAGCTTCAATCATATCACCTTGGAAAAGTATATTGCTATCACTAAATTCAGCTAAAATATGATTACCCTTTTCATCAAGTTCATCATTTTCAGTTAAAGCAAAATTTATATCTTTAGTTAATGTATATTTGATACCGTTGACATTTATATATGCATATCTTGGAATAGTGTATGTTGTATTCAGTTCAAATCCGGTGTTATTCTCATCTGTTTTAACTGGAGCAGCAACAGTAAATGCAACACATGAAGTTTGAAATCCAATTGGGTTATATCCAAGCAATTTTACAATTCGATTCATGTTTTCATATAGCTGTGTTTGTGTAAATGTTGCTTCTGTACCCATTTTATTAAGATAAAATAATAACAGGTGATATGTGTACGCTATTACATCTATTACAGCTGAAAAATTACTGCCTTCATATTCATGTCCACTGAATTGTCCGCCTTCTTGTAATTTGCGGATAATTAAGTCTTTTAAGGATTGTGCATCAAATCCTAAATATGCATCTGATGGTAGATCGTAATTTGAAAGTTTTGAACTCATATTAATTTGGTGTTATTCCAGTTTCATTTAAATTTAAATTGAATGTTTCGTTATTATTAAATTGAATTACAATATTATATTGATGTTCTTCATAATTCGGAGTAACCGTTACGTTCACTAAAGTAACTCTTGGTTCATATTTATTAATTTGCCTTGTAATGTTGAATTTAATTAATGAAGCATTTGTTTCAGATAAATTTGTAAACAACCACTGTGTTAAATTTAATCCAAATTCTGGATTTAAAATTTTTTGACCAGGCATGGTTGACAAAATATTATATATTGAATTTTTAATCGCTTTGCTATTTACATCTGTTACGATATCTGTAATTTCATTTAATTTATGAAGTTCATCATTGTTTGTGTATAATTTTTCAATATCTAAGTGTAAATCTCGATATACAATATCTGTGTATTTCGTAGAATTTGCTTGTGATTTGAGAATGTTTAAATTTAATGACATTATCGTAAGTATTTAAAAGTGGTGCTCTGTAGCAACCGGTTAAATACTTTCATAATGGCCAATAAAAACTTTAAAGTATTTGCAGAATCTTATATAACTCGTTACACAAATGGCGGGTTTTTAACACAAGATACTGTTGTTTTAACAAAAAAATATAAAACTGATAAATCATTTAAAAAACTCAACAAAGACATACAACAAGCTATCATTGATTTATTCAATCAAGGTACAAATGTTCGTGTTATTGATATTATTAGTGACCAACCAAACGGTGGTGGTAATGATTTATCACAGAAAGGTACTAAATTTTCAATTGTAATCGCTCCTGAAATTATGCCAGGAAAGACTGATAATAATCAAGCAATTACAGTGCCATCTAGTATTTTAGAAGTTGAAACATCATATCCAAATCTTCCAAAAATTCCCAAAAAATTCATGTATGAGTTTGAAGAGATTATAGAACCTGTTGAATATAAACCAAATTTTAAAAATGGTGAAGCAACTAAGCAGGAAGTATATGTTGATTCAACAAAAATGCCTACTGCAGAAACCACAAGAAAAACAATGCAAGGCAAATCATTAAAAAAATCTGATACAGAATTAACAAAGAAAAACATCAAAATTTCCAAAGAATCATTTGATAGTGATGGTGATGTCTTAATGGAAAGTTATGTATCAGAACTAAATATGTAAAATGTCAGATTTTGCACACCAATTTTATAAACTTGTAGAAGCTGTAATTGATTATAGTGGTCAACACACTAATAGACAAAATAAACACACATTTACTGATATTGACCACAATTACAGTAGAAAATCTCAAAATTTAGTTCCAGATTACGTCAAAGCTAAAGACAATATAAAATATGCATTAGATTTGGTGCAAAAATATGGAACACCTAAAGTTTTCTTTCCTAATCAAGTACATACTTTATTAGGTCGTTATAAAATTGATATAAATGAATTAAAGCAAGGTATCCCTAAACAATTGGGTAATATGAATTTACAAATTTCATATGATGCAAATACCGGCAATTTTATAGTAAAGCGAATTTAAATGAGTGAATTTAATCCAGCATTTCCAGGAAGATTAAACTGTAAGAATTTGAGATTTACAGATGTAGATACACTTTCCACAGAACAAATACTGTTTGATGGATATTGGGAAGAACTTATTAATCTATATGGTGTTGGATTAGCATATCAAGTATGTAGATATGATGTTACGAAAGCTGATAATTTATATGGTGAACATGTAAGTCAAGCTTATGCAGATCCTGTTGAAATTTTAGGATTAATAAATTTACAAGAAAATGCAGTTGCACTAAGTAAATATGGTTTTGTGACTGATGATTCAATCACTTTGTATTTGCATATTAGAACATATACAGAAACATTTTCCAGTTTTAATGTTTATGGTGAACCTGGAACATATGCTGATGTACATCAGAAATATATAGCTCCAAAAGCTGGAGACATATTTACATTGTATGAATTTGGCAAAACTCGACCACTCGGATTGGGTGGTAAAATGTTTAAAGTGACTGAACGCACTGACCAAGATGTTGGCATGAATATTAATCAGTTAGCAGGTCACTATGTATGGGTTATACAAGCTAAAAGATATGATCCAAGTTACGAGCCAAATGTGGGTGAAGAAAAAGAATCATATCAAATATTCGACGACCCACACACCGGTAGAATTGTAGACGGTGTTGAGCAAAAAGAATTACCAAGTGAGCAAAAACAATATAATTATTCTGTTCAACAAGAAAATATAGATAAAGTATTTGATTATAATAAAGAATTAATTAATACAAATGTATATGGTGGTTATCTAAAATCATTTACCGTTGATTCTGCTCAATTTGCTCCCTGGTATGCAACAACCGTTGATATTAATACATTTACACCTCAACCAACAACTGAATTAATAGATGGTCGATATTATCAGTGTATAATGCAACCTGAGTATGGTGATGGCAAACAAGGTATACGAATTCCAAGTTTTTATAAATTAACAAAAGTTGAAATTTATGATAAAGTTGTAAATGAATGGAAAATAATTGGTGGTAATGCTGAATATAGCACAACATTGTTTAATTCGTCTAAATATAAATTATTGTATGATGGTGAATATTATGATTATACACAATATACATACAATGGTCCAACAGTTGGTGAAAGAGAGATGAAATTTTATGTAAGTGTAGTTAGTGCTAACACCAAAAAAGATGTTGATTTGAATAAAGCTCCTTGGTATGCAACTATTAAAGGAGATGGAACATTTTCACCTGTTGAATCAGGATTGATTAATAATGAATATTATGAATGTAAATTAGCTGGTGAGAAATCAACAAAACAAGCAATTCAAATACCATCACAAGCAATTTTACAACATGTTGATATATATAATATTATAACTAAAGAATGGCAGATAATTGGTGGTAATGCTGAATATAGTAAATCACTATTTACACCACAAGATGTTATATTACAAATAGATGGTGAATACTATGATTATACACAATATACATATAATGGACCGAAAGTTGGTGCTAGAGATGTTAGATTTTATGTAACATCTGGCAATACTAGTAGTTCTACACCTACTTGGTATGCAACATCAGAGAATATATTTACATACACGGAACAAGCTAGTGATCAGTTTGTTAAAGATGAATATTTTGAATGTGAATTAGCAGCAGAAACAAAAAAACAAAAACAAAGTATACAAATACCTGCTAATTATATTATAAAATATGTAAAACAATTTAATCAAAAATCAAACAAATGGTTCTTTATTGGAGATAAAGATACTAATATAGATTTATTTGATACTAAATCCATTACTAAAAATAATCTACCATATATACAGTATACATATAATGGTTCACAAATAGGTAGTAGAATTCTACGGTTTTATATTTAATATGTTGTAATTGTTGCAAGTAACAAAAAAATCCAATCCAAGTAGACTATGTTTAAATATTTTTATTAACTTAATTCTATGACCAGAGAACCAGGACAACTTGTATTCCCAGCAAATTTTGAACGCAATATAGCAGCTCCTCTTGATGCTGCTCAAAAAGTAAATACATTAAGTGCATTAACATCACCAGATACGTTTAGAGCAATAAATGATGGTATTGATTATTCTTATGTTGGTATGTATACAGTTGTAGTTGGTGATTCAGAACAAAATAACGGGTTTTACATTTTAAAACAGCAACCGACAACTAATATTGCTAATTGGGTTAAATTACAGGTTAATTATAGTGATCAGTTAACAACAAATAGTAAAACTATTGTTGATGCAATTAATGAGGTTAATGAAAAAATAGGTAATGTTACATTAGCTGCTGGTGATATTGGGATTACAGCAATTGAAGGTGTTGAAGGTGAAAACATCCAAGCTGCTTTAGAAGCAATTAATGCAAAAGCATCAACAGCTTATAAATATAAGGGTTCTAAAGCCACTTACGAAGAATTACCTGCTGAAAATAATACAGTTGGTGATGTTTGGAATGTTGTTGCTGCACATGGTACAACACCTGCAGGTACCAATTATGCATGGACGGGTGATGCCTGGGATGCATTAGGTGGTTTAGTTGATCTTTCAACTTATCAGACTAAAGCAATTACTATTGATGGTGAACCTACAACAGTTGAAGCTGCTATTACCGCTAACAAAACAAGTGCTACCAATAATACAGCTGCAATTAATAAAAATAAAACAAATATTGAAGCAGTTTCTGGTTCAGTTAAAGGATTAGATACTCTTGTTAAATCAAAACAAGATGCTACAGTTGATGTTTCAGTAAATGGTACATCATATACAACAATTCCTGAAGCAATTGGTGCTTTAGATGCATATGTTGGTGAAGTAAAAGCAGTTTCTGATGGTGCTGCTAAAATTGATGCATCAAATATTACAGATACAGGTGCATGGAAAAATAAATTAGGTTATGCACTAGAATCAAGTTTAAACACTGTTGCAACTAATGTAGATACAGTTTCCAGCAATTTAAAAGCACTTTCAACAAAAGTTGATACAATTTCTGGAGATCTTGATACATTAGAAGTTTCAGTTGCTGCAAAAGCTTCAAACACTGATTTACAGGCTGTAAGTGCTCAAGTTGATATAAATACTGCTGCTATTGGTACAAAAGCTACTCAAGCTGATATGACAGCATTAAGTGGTAAAGTTGAAGCCAATACATCTGCAATTGCTGCTGCAAATGCTGCTATTGAAGGTAAAGCTGATAAAGCAACCACATTAGCTGGTTACAATATCAGTGATGCTTATACCAAGACTGAAACTAATTCTGCTATTGATAGTAAGATTGCAACTGCTAATGAAGCACTTCAGGCAGCTATCGATGCTAAAGTAGCTAAAGCAGATATCGCTACATCAATCCCATCAGAGGCAGCAGAAGCTAGCGATACAAAAGTCGCATCCCAAAAAGCAGTCGCAACGGCAGTAGCTGGTATCAATACCACTGTTGCAGGTAAAGCTGATAAAGCAACCACATTAGCTGGTTATGGTATTACTGATGCTTATACCAAAACTGAAACTGGTGAACAAATCACCTCAGCAGTAAATGGTGCTAAATCAGAATTACAGACTGCTATTGACGGTAAGGTAGCAAAGACAGATATCACTACAGTAATTGCAGAATCATCCGCAGCAAGTGATACTAAAGTGCCTTCTGAAAAAGCAGTTGCTAGTGCACTTGAAGAAGTAAAAGCAGTTGCATCAACAACTTATAAGTATAAAGGTTCAGATACCTACGAGAACATCGCAGCGAAAGAAGACCCAGTAGTTGGTGATGTATGGAATTCAACCACAGCAAATGGTGTATATCCAAAAGGCACAAACTATGCTTGGAACGGAGAGGAATGGGATGCTCTTGGTGGTGAAGTAGATCTTTCTGCTTATCAGTTAAAATCTATTACAGTAGGTGAAACACCAACAACAGTTGAAGCAGCAATCAATGCTAACAAAACTGCAATTGATACTCACGCTGCTAAACAGGATAACCCACACAATGTAACAGCTGCTCAGGTTGGTTTAGGTAACGTAAATAATACAGCTGACGCTGACAAACCTATTTCAACAGCACAACAAGCTGCTTTAGATCTCAAACAGGATAAGACTGATAACACATTAACAACCACTTCTAAAACAGTTGTTGGTGCAATCAATGAAGTTAAAGGTGTTGCAGATGCTGCTGCTAAAGCTGATGCTTCCAATATCACAGTTGCAACTTGGAAAGAAAAATTAGGTTTTATTACTGCTTCTGAAGTTCCAGAACAAGTACAACCTGATTGGAATGCTGCAAGTGGTAAAGGTCAGATACTTAATAAGCCTGATGTAAAGGCTAATAGTATTGATACAACAATTAGTAGTGCTAGAAGATTTGGTAAATGTATGATTACAAATATTGAACCAGAATTCCGGTTTATGAACAACAGTACTTTTGCACAGGCAAGAGTTATTGCTTATGTTGGAAAAAGTTCTATGCCTGATGCCATTTATACTTTTAATGTAAATGGATCTAATACAATTATTAATACTGTTATTTGTGAAAAAATAACAGATAATAATTTATCTAATTTTGATATAGTTGTAGGTTCAGATTCTGAGTCACATACTAATTATCTCGCATTTAAGAATACAAAAACAGATTCTGAAAATGCACTGTTTGTATCATATGAACTTATAATAATGGTATAATCTATAGACTATAATTAATTTTATTCAAACCCTCTATTTTCCTTGAATAGAGGGTTTTCTTTTTCGTAGTATTTTTACAAAAATTTTAACAAGAAAGATGCTTGATCTTTAGTCAAGCATATGAATTGCAATAAATAATAATGTACCTACGGAACATAGGGATGTTAAGCTTGTGGAGTCTGAACCGCTTGTTGAAAGTAAAAATACTTAAAACTAAGTTTGGACTATGAAGCAAGAAGATACTTGATCTTTAGTCAAGTATTAGTTCACATTAAATAATTTTAATAATTTCAATCTCAAAGGGCACTTTAGATAAATATGCAAGAAGTATTAGTAAGTAAAATTTTTAACTACGCTTCCACACCCACTAAAAATGTGGAAGGTCAATTTTGGTTTAATCCATCTACAAATGTTTTAAGTAGATTTAATGGCACAATATGGAAGCCAATCACGGTTTCTTCCGATGATGTAGCAGTATTAACAGACGGAAGTACAGTTTCATTAACTTCCTATCTTAATACTCAGATAGCAGCTTTAGCTGAAGGTATTGATAGTAAACAAGATAAATTAAAATTTTATTCTGAAACATCAGGAGATACTCCTTCTGCTACTATTTCTGTAACGAATATTAATCTTAGGGGTAAGGTTGCTGAAGGTGAAAATACAACTGCTGAAGGACAATATTCCCACGCTGAAGGCAGTGGTACAACTGCTTCAGGTAATTATTCTCATGCTGAAGGAAGGATGACAACAGCTTCGGGTAGTAGTTCTCATGCTGAAGGCGCTGGTACAAAAGCTTCAGGCATCTCTTCTCACGCTGAAGGTCATTATACAATAGCTTCAAGTTATTATCAACATGCCCAAGGTAGATTTAGTATTGAAGATGCTAACAATAAATACGCAGATATTATAGGTAATGGATCTGCTAATGATGCAAGATCAAACGCAGCTACAGTTTCTTGGGACGGTATATCTTGGTCTCAAACAGATGTAAGAGCTGGTGGAACAGACCAAGATTCAGCTACTCATTCTTTATCAGCTAAACAAAATGCTACCGATAATAATTTAACAACTACAAATAAAACTATTGTAGGAGCTATTAATGAAATAGAAAATAAAGTTTTAGATTCACACCTTTCCAAGCTTTCGGCGGGCGCGCTATATTTTAACTCAGGCAAGCTTTCAGGCTCAAATTTTGCAGTTCCGACATTTCCGTTTTCGATTTGCGCGACAGTGCGAATTGATGCGTGGCAAAGCGACAGTTTCGCTCAAACCATATTTCAATGCGGCGACCACGGGAGCTCAACAGACCCGTGGATGGCTTTGAGTTTTGCGAATAATTCCGATAATCCTCGAATTCGCTTGTTAATTGCGTTAATGATAGACGGAGCGCAAAAGACAACCGAAATAAATTGCGATGTAAATCTATCCGAATTTTTAGGCAAAATGCACACAATAGTAGGCATTTGCCGAGCTGTCACAGACGAAGCGTTGAATTGGGATATTTATATTGACGGCGCAAAGCAGAATATAACTTCAAGTTTAAAAAATGTAGTAGTTGGCTCACTCAGCGGCACGAGGAATTGGGCGGTTAATACGTCGAATTATAATTTTTCGAGTCAAACTGCTTCGGCGAATCCGATGATGTTGCGCAATTTGTACATTTTTAATTTTGATATAAGCGCGGAAGGCTCGCCGTACAGCATTGCGGACTATGAGGCAGGCAGGCTTATTCCGCCCGCATTAAAACCTTCGCAAGTTTCGCTTGCGCTCGAAAACTACACAATCGCGCGCAATGCAACGACTACGCTTGTGAAGGACACTTCGGGCAACTCCAACGACGCGACAGTCAAAGGGAATGTCGCGGGCGACAACGACCAGTCAATAAAAGTTTTTGTCGACGAAATCAAAACTCAAATAAATCAATCAAATGGCTAGTCGGTAAAAAAACTTAAATGTTAATCGAAGGCGCATTGTTTATACAATCGCCGCACATATAGGAACAATAAAATGGCTAAAAAAATTCTAATCAAAAGCAAGGAAGGTGTAGAAATACACTTCGCGCTCAAAGAAATCACTCTCAAAGGAGAGGCAATAACAAAATTCCCGAGCGGGGAGGAATGGAGCGACGGGCTCTCGAAGCCGTACGTTTACGGCGAAAGCTACGTTGACCAGCTTCCCGACGCGATAGTCTCGCAAATTGCGGCGCTCTTGATACCCGCAGATATTGAAGCGGAATCGGAGGAAGCGGAGCAAGCCGCTCAAGCGCAGGAGCAAGCTTAATGCAGGAGGATAATATATGATATACACAAAAGAGAAAATGGCGGCTATCCGCGCGGGCGTTCAGAAAGCGGGGTTGTCCGCGCCGCAGGAATTTTTCGACGCGGAAATTGACGAACTTTGCGAAGTTTGCAACGGAGTGGGCGGTTCGGGGCTCTCAAACGACTCGCGCTTAGAACTCACAAAAGCATTTTATTTTATAGGGTATTCGGCGGCAGTGCACGACTGGCGCTATGCGAATTAAGTTTAAAGCTTTAAATTTTAATATTTACTGTTAAATATTTATGTGAGTAACTCTCCTTTAGAATTCAATAAAGGAGGGTTGCCTATGTTTATAGTGTTGATAATCACAGTAGCAATTACATTGATTTCAATACTGGTATTAGCTAAAATAACATTATACTCGAATGGGAAGCACTAAACAAACCAAACAATTTTATTTAAATAATCCGAACATACCTGCTAAAAATGCTGAACTTGAAGGCACAGAAGCAGAGTGGATTGAAAGAGCAAAAGAAATTAAAAAATGCAAAAATAATATTTTTTATTTTGCAAAACGCTATATCTATATTTTGAATCCTGATAGAGGTAGGGAATTAGTAAAATTATATGATTATCAAAAACGAATGCTTAAAAAAATTGTAGATAATAGATTTTCAATTTTTAATACATCTCGTCAGATTGGTAAAAGTATGCTAATATCAATATATGCTGTATGGTATTTATGTTTCCATGAAGATAAGAGTATATTATTAGCAGCTGATAAAGAAGCAACAGCTATTGAAATTTTTGGTAAAGTAAAACTTGCATATGAAAGTTTACCAAATTGGTTGAAACCAGGTGCAATTGAATTCAGTAAAACTAAGATGAATTTTGATAATGGTTGTAGAATGCAAGTTACAACTACAACTGAAAATACCGGTCGTGGTTTTAGTATTAATGTATTGTTGTTGGATGAGTTTGCGTTCGTGGCTTGTTGTGATAAGTCTGAAACTATTACATTAAAACATCAAAGAACAAACAAAGTTAAATCACTTACATTTGAAGAAGCTTATAAAGAAATACCTGCTGGTATAAATAATAATCCTTATTTGATATTAACACCTAATGGATATAAGCGGTTTAATGGCATACTTCGAAACGATAAAACACAGATAGTTGAACTTGTATTTGATGATAATATTAAATTTAAATGCTCATTAAATCATAAATTAAAAACACCGAATGGTTTTATTGAAGCAAAAAATTGTATCAACACATTTGTGTACTATAACAATAAAAAATTATTATGTAATAATATACAGAATATAGGTGAAGATTATGTATATGATGTGTTTGAAGTTGATGGTCATGAATATAATTCATCTGGATTTTATAGTCACAACTGTGAAGTTGCAGAAGCATTCTTCACAGCAATATTACCAACAATTTCAGCATCAAAAACATCCAAGGTAATTATAACTTCAACACCAAACGGTGTTGGTAATTTGTTTTACCGGTTATTTACACAAGCTCAAGAAGGTAAGAATTCATATGTATGGGACACAGTATTGTGGTCTGATGTTCCAGGAAGAGATGAGAAATTTAAAGAAGATCAAATTTCTCAAATGGGATATAAAAAATTTGCTCAAGAATATGAAGCTCAATTTATATCTGATGCAAATAGTTTCTTACCAGAAGAAATTTATCAACAATTTCGTATGAATTCTAAACCAGCACTGCTAGTATTTGAACAGGGTAAATACCAAGTATGGAAAGAATATAATAAAGATCATATTTATTGTATTGGTGTTGATACGGCTGAAGGTGTTGGTAGGGATAAATCTGTTATAGTTGTATTTGATATAACAAATTTAGAAGCAATTGAACAAGTTGCAACGTATTGTTCAGATGAAATATCTCCATATAATTTTACATCAAAATGTTATGAAATAGCTTGTCAATGGGGTGCTCCAAATATGGTGGTTGAAAGAAACAATCAAGGAGCTCAAGTTGTTGATGGATTGTACAATAAGTATCACTATCCAAATATTATATCATATGGACATGGTATAACAAATAGAAGAAGTAATTTTGTTGGTGTATTAAGTCATACAAACGTTAAACTACAAGCCATTACAAATTTCAGATATTGGCTAGTTGAAAGACAATGTCTAAAATTAAATGATATTAAATCAATTGAACAGTTTAAAGAATTCGTTCAACATCCAAACGGCACATGGGCTGCTATAAAAGGTGATAATCACCATGATGACTATATAATGGCAATGGTTTGGGCTTTATTCGTATTACATGAAGGGATTGTTGAGAAATTATACAATATTATAGATGTAGATACAAACAAACGACCTTTGATTATATCAACAACTCAAACTAGTCAAACTCCTCATTTCGAACTTGGATATAATGGTGATAATATGCCTATGTTTTTCGGTGGATATACACCAAATAATATAGAAGGTATGAGTGAATTGGTTGATTTAGGGTATAAGCCATATTCACCGGGCAGATACTAAACATCTACCTCAGCTTTATGTGCTGCTTCTCTTACAGCAGAATTGCTATCCATCATTGTAAGTGGTATATTATCGAAGTTGTGGTTGTGTGGTGTACATACAATACTGTTTTCAATTGATTCATCACATTCGTCAATTGTTATTATACCACTCCCAGCAAGAGTTGAATGATTAACAACACTGAACCCATTTAACTGAGCTTTGAACGTGCCAAGCTTCACCCCTTTAACGGGTCTTGCATACACAACACTTGGGTATGTAACTTGTATTTCTCTTGGAGCTGTAACGTGGTGTAAGAATACTTCTTGCTCCATATATGTTTTACCACCAATAATTATGTTATTAGCAACACCCAAACTACTATCAACCATTATTTGTTTTTGATGTTTTTGTCTAAGTGAAATTATATCAGCACTAATGTTTAATCGTTTATCACAAACAATGTTGATTTCATTTCTAGAACCAATATTTATTTGTTCGCCAGAAATATTTGTGATTGTTCCTCCGATATTAGCACCACCAAAAGATTTTAAATTCATACCACCAGCACCAACCAATAAATTATAACTATTATTAGCAGTTACTGTATATGAACCACCTGGAAAGTTATCAACATGTACATATTCAATTAGTGGAGATGGTGATTTATTAACAAATGAAGTATCATTAGAAATCTTCATTTCAGAAGCATAATATTTGCCTTTATTATCAATTCGAACAGAACCAAAATCATTAAACAATAATCCAACAGTTTCAACCTTATCTTTAGTTATTGTTTTAATTTCAGAACCACCAATACCCATCTGCTCTTCACATTTAAATAGTTTTTCAATACGTGCAGCATTAAGTAATCCCATTATGTTTTTTGAAGCATCGATAGTAGCTTCACCGTTCATTGATGATGGTGAAGTTTTTGATAATCCAGCATCTTCAGAAGGAGTTTTGGTAAGAATCACATTCGTTGGAGCATAAACACTATAATTTTTACCATCTTCATTATTTTCATTTTTGTATGATGTATCATTATTATCAAACCATGCTTTGGTTTGACCACCAATCTCACGAGTGTTTGTAAAAGCACTAACAGTATATGAACATACATCATTCGGAGCTGGAATTAATCCTAATGATTGCTGCGTACTGTTAAATCGTAATAATTCTCTATCACCACGATACACTACATATTGATCACCTGTACGTTGAATATCGAATAATTGTCGTGTATCTGGAACACTTGGTGATTCCACCATTACAGATTTCCATTCTCTGAATGCATTATAATTTAAATTACCAACTTTTACGTATCGATCACCTTTGATGTTTTCATCACTATCACCATTTACAACAAGATTTTTATTACCTTTAATTGTATTATATTGGTCACCTAGAACCAGTTTTTGATCATTACCTGTTGCTAATTCTGATGTAACACTGTTATTAAACTCCTTAAACGATCCACTATAATGTGTTATTTTGACTTTTTCATTATGGTCAGTATTTATAATTTCAAGTGTGCCACCTTTTTGATTCAACACATATTTACTTCTATACTTATCAACATTATGGTTATATTTACCAACAATTTCTTTTACATTTTCCGAATTACCAGGATAATCATGCTTTGAATCATATATACTATCCCAGTCCATTTTACCATAACTAGCAAAACACACAACAGGGAAATTTACATCACCTTCTCTAAAAAACACCCACACATGAGCACCCACACTCGGTATACCAAATACACCTTTAGAACAATTTGAATAACTGGATGGTCTATATTGATTAGCAAATGGGTTTACATGATTTACATTATTATTTGTAGTATTGAATTCATCATGAACAGCGGTTGAAGTTTGTTCATATAAATTTGCTGGTTTTTCTCCGATGTTATCTTTATTTTGTGAATACTGTTTATTGTATTTTTCGTTTTTATGTGTATATTCTCTAACATTAGAATCGCTGATTGAACCATATTGATCAACTGCAGCATATCTACCTGTTGCTCCTTCATTCACTAGTGGTAATGCAACATCAGCCCATGGTAAAATTTGTTTTAGTTCTTCAACAATCATCGTAAATTGCTGAGCAACATTTGCACCAAGAAATTTAAATCTTTTATCTTCTTTAACCTGACCCAGCCAACCAGCATAAACTGTTGGTGAAATGTGTGGTACCCAAACTTTAACCTTTCCAGCATAATCTGGGTCATTATTTTGAACTATAATACCATTATAAAATCCGAGATATTTTTGATTATCCATTTAAAACTGTACCTTTAACTTTATCAACTCCTGATTGAGCTAAACTTGATGATAATTGTTTGGAAACATTTACATTTTCTGATAATGTTTTTACTTCTTTAGCAGATAAATTATTACATTTTTCAATTGCATCTTCCAGCATTGTACTTTGTAGATTGCAATTTTCTTCTAAACTTGCTTCATACATTGCTTCTTCGTCAAAATCTTCTAAAAATTCACTAAAATCTTCATCACCAGGAACAGGCGTCTCACCTGAAAATAAATCTTCTACTGAATCATATGCATCAGATAAAGCATCACTAGCTTTATCAACCAATCCAGTAGCAGTATCAATAGCACTTTGCACCATACCTTCAATAGTATCAACCACAGCTGTTGCTAATTGTTCACAAGCTTGTTCAACAGTATCAATAAATTTTGCTCCTGTTTTTTCGGCAGCACTAGTAATATTGTCTAATATTGATGTTTCTGTTGATGGTGTCGGTTTTTTGAATTTTGACATATTCTAACGTTAATATATTAAAAATATT
>OGOZ01000386.1_pt1 | contig 30595 bp, 25 predicted proteins | sample 1552801 | NCBI WGS metagenome assembly OGOZ01 (sample SAMEA2580196, study PRJEB22360) | human gut metagenome | biome: human gut; feature: human-associated habitat; material: faeces | place: Denmark | collected 2008/2010 | reverse complement strand
GTTTTCATTTCGGGGCAACGCGACGTACCGAGCACCGTGCCGCCTCTGTGAATAATTCCGTCCACGTCCTTGGCGGTCATCTTGTGCACTTTGCCTGCAATCAGTCCCTTGTAACCGTCGTAAATACCATACATGTCCATGCCGTGATAGATACCGTATCTTACCGTAGCGTAAACCGCCGCGTTCATGCCCTGGCTGTCTCCGCCACTTGTCAAAACTCCGATTGTTTTCATCTTGTTCTCCTTAAACTTTGCATTGGTAACTTCGCGCAAACGTGCGTTTCGCGCAGGTTACGGGTTTTTCTTTTTGCGTTTCCGACGTCGTTTTTACCGCCGTACAGTAGCCGCAAATATCGCATTTGACGACATTTTTCGGTTAGAGTTTGTTGCCAACGCAAATAAATTTCGCGAGGGTAACAGCAAAAACACCCTTAGTAAAACCTTTTACCTGCGTAAAACAACGCTTTTTCGCGTTGTAATTAAATTTGTTTGGTTCAGTCTTTGTCGGCGTGTGCCGCTTTGTACGCGTCAACTTCCACGTTGCTGTTTTCGCACCAGAACTTGCGCGTGGTTGCCCGACGTTTAATCGGTCCGTTGTCGTTGATGTTGCCATTGAACGTAAGTCCCAGCGCACTGTACACGGCAAACTTTTCACGCAGATAGCGGAAAAATTTGTTTGTGTGGTAGCCCCATGCGCACTCGGCAAGCACGTCGAGGCGCGGTAACAGATTGAAAAACAATTTGTCTGTGTCCGCCACGTATTCCGTCCACAATGCGCCCTCTACGCCCAGCACGTTTTCGCGAGCCGAAGCCCTGACTCCGCCGAGCGGGTTGTAGGACAAGGTCTTTTTGAGAGGCGTTACCGAATAGGGGTAATCGAAATACACATACGGGGTTGCCGACATAATTGCCTTGCGCCCGTTGTTTATCTGTTTTGTTGCGGCTCGTTTCGCACGGCCGTGCACCTGCCACACCTGACTTACGATTTCGCCGCTGGCGTCGTCGCCCAGTCCGTCGTTCCAGCAAATTACTTTGCGTCCCTTCTCCGCAAGATGTTCGCGGAAACATTCCACCATGTAGGTTTGCAGTTTTTCAAAACTGCCCAGTTTCAGTTCGGAAAGGCGTTGTTTGCACAGTTTGCAATTGCACCATCTTTCCTTCGGGGCTTCGTCGCCGCCGAGGTGAATATATTCCGACGGGAAAACGTCGCAGATTTCGTCCAGAATGTCCCGCACGACTTCGTACACCTTGTCGTTGCCTGCGCACAGAATATCCTTGCTGATACCCCACTTTTTGCGCACTTCCGTCACCTTGCCGCTGCAACTGAGTTCCGGATAGGCGGCAATCAGCGCAATGCAGTGCCCCGGCACGTCAAACTCCGGCACGATGTCTATGTGGCGTTCCTGCGCGTAGGAGACAAGTCCGCGCAACTCGTCCTGCGTAAAGTAGCCTTCGTGCGGAATCTCGTCGACGTAACGTTTGCCGTCGCTGACAACTTCGCTGCCGCCGCGCACCGATCCGATTGTGTTGACAAGCGGGTACTTTTTGATCTCCATGCGGAAACCCTGGTCATCGGACAGATGCAGGTGCAACTTGTTCATTTTGAGCCGCGCCATAAGGTCGATGATTGTCTTTACCGTGTCAACGCCGAAAAAGTGACGGCACACGTCCAGCATTAGTCCGCGGTAACCGAACTTTGGCTGGTCTGTAAGGTAGCAGTTTTCGCAGGACACTATTTCCTGCTTGAAGTCAAGACTAAGCAGTTGACGAAGAGTTTCCACCGCATAAAAGCAGCCCGCTTCGTCCCCTGCGATTACCGTCGCAACACCGTCGGAAATCATGACGGAGTATTGCTCGTGACGGTAGTTTTCGTCAAGGTTGAATATTACGCGCGACGATTCCATGTCGTCCACCACAGACGGGCGGAAGCCACAGCAATTTTCGACAAGTTCGGCAAAGCGGTTTGCCTGACTAAGAAACAAAGGATTTGTATGTATATCGCAGTTTTTGTCTATGCAGAAACTGCCGTTGAGTCTTTCGATTTTTTTAGGTTGGGGAAGTATATGCATATTTCTCTCCACAAAATTTTGCAAATATACTTTGTGCTTACGTTCAATCATTCCTCAGCCTATTATTTTAGCATAGTTTTAACTAATGTTCAACCGATTTACCAAATTTTTTGCTATTAAGACAACAAAAAAAGGTCAAAAATGTAAATCTTTGACCTGTTTTTGCTTATTTTGTTGTCAGATTAGTTACTTTACGATTACGCGCATGCGTTTGCGTTTGCCGATAAACGCCACAAGGGCTATTATGCCGACAACTACCGCCACCGCGAGAACCGTCCACAACATGACGGGCCATGCCGATACTCCTGCACTACGAGCGTAGTTCCACATGGTGACAACCGCCGAGTTGTTTGCGCCGAAGTCGCGCATCATACCCAGGGTAGTCAAGCCGCGATCGAATCCCCCTTCGTTGGCTTCCGCCGTGACAAAGGGGTAACGCCAGTTGCTGTCGTCGTAGTCGTCCACGTAACCGAAAAACTCTTCGGCAAATTCTTCCCAACTGTCGTATTCGTACTCGCCGTCGTCGCCTGTCATGTTGACTTCGTACAGTTCCGCAAGAAGGGCGCGGGCGTCCTCGTCGACTTGAATAACTTCGGGCTTTACCGCAGGCGAGTAACCGATTTCGTAAGCGTTGCCTGCCGCGACATACGGCGTATTGAGGAAGTTGATAAACAGTTTAGCCGCTTCGTCGTTGGCGGTGTTACGCTTGCTTGCAATGGGGCGCACCCAACCGTCAAACCAGATGTTGCCGTAACTGTGTGGCAGATAGTAGGCAAGAATGTAGTCCCCTTCTTCCACTTCGCCGTCCTCACCGGTTACGTCGTTCTTCGCCACGTAGCACACCGAGCAGTTGCCTTCGCTGTCCCACTCGTGTTCGTGCCAGCTTTCTTCGACGGCGTAGATTGCGTCGCCGCTCCACGCAAGGTCGACAATGGCGTTGCCTTTAAGCAGGTCGTCCTTACCGAAGTCCACTTCGTAACCGAACAACTGATCCTTCTGTTCCGTCAGTGCCTGCTTGCAAAGTTCGATTGTATTGTCGTCCACGCAGTTGATAAGCTCGGCACCGTTCATTTTTGAATACTCTCTGCCGTCGCTTGTTGTAAGCCCGTCAAGGCGACCGCTTTCGACAAGGTAAAACAGCGTTGCGGCGTAACTGTCGCGAATGCTGTCCTTCATAAGAATGTTGCCTGTCAGTTCCTCGTGCAAGGGAATGATTTCACCGCTATCGGTGCGCTCGCCGCTGTCGTTGAACAAAATGCCCCAGTTGGCTTTGTTCATTTGTTCGCGCCCGATACCCAGGCGGCGGAACTCTGCGCGGTTGTACAGCACGCCGAGTGTTCCGTACATATACGGCACCATGTAGTCAATCATATTGGCCCTTTCACTTTGTCCCTTTACGGTTTGGTTTGCAAAGCCGCTTCCTATCATTTCCGTAATGTGATTGTCAACGTTTCCGCTGTTGTGTACGTAGTTTGTAAGTTTGGTGTAGTCGATGTATTCCGACGGATTGTCCACGTCTTTGACAAAGTAATTGAGCGGATCCAGGTAACCTTCGTTAAGCAACTTTTGTATTGCGTATTCGCTGGGGCACATTACGTCGATACGGCTGTCGCCCTGCGTAAGTTTGGTAATCATGGTTTCGTTGGTGTCAAAGGTTACGTAGGTTATGTTTACCTCGCGGCCGCCGGTTACTTCGCGGTAGTACGCCTTGAAGTCAGCCTCGTAGTCGGGGTAGATGTAGTCTGCCCAGTTGTACACCACAAGGTTGTCCGTATTGTCGTCCTGCGTGCATGCAGTCAATGTAAGCACAAGGCTTACAAGTAACAAAATTACGCATACGTATGCAAAAATTCGTGACATTTTTCTCATTTTGCCGCCTCCTTTTTGCTCTTGACAATATTGAACACAAGCAGCAACGTAAGCATTACCACAAAGAAAATACTGAACACCGCAAACCAGAACGGTTCAAGACTTTTTACGCGTGCGTCCTCGTAAATGTAGGTACTCAGCGTTTCGATACCGGTGTCGCCCTTGTTGAACTGAGTGATGATGAAGTCGTCAAGCGACAGCGTAAACGCCATTGCCGCACCGGAAACGATGCCCGGCGTAATGTAGGGGAACACCACTTTCATCATTGCGCCGAAGGGCGTTGCGCCGAGGTCGAGCGCGGCTTCGTACATGTTGGGGTCCATCCTGGACAGGCGTGGAAGCACCGACAAAATGACGTAGGGCGTGCAGAATGCGACGTGGCTGATAATAAGCCTTGTCATGCCCTGCGGAAAGATAAATCCGAACGCCGAAAAGAACACCATAAGGGACACTGCCATGACGATTTCGCTGTTTATCATAGGCAGTTGGTTGACGGTAAGGGTTACGCGCTTTGCGCGCTTTTTGAGGCAGAAAATGCCCACAGAAGAAAACGCGCCAAGCACCGTGCTGATTGCCGTAGCGGACAAGGCAAGTATCAGCGTGTTTTTGATTGCCGACACCAATGCGGTTGCGTCCTCACTGAACAGGGACTTGTAACTGTCAAAGGTAAATCCGTGTGTAAAACGGAAGTTACTTGTGCCGGAAAAACTGTACACAATGATAAGAAGTATGGGCAGATACAACAACGCCAACACCACTGCAAGGTAGCCGTCGGCTAAAAAACGTTTAAGGCGTTCATTTTTCATAATACGCTTTTTACCTCCTCTTCCTTGCCGGTAAGATTGACAATAACGTTGGCGACAATGACGATTACAAGCATTACAAGGCTCATTACGCTACCCACGCCGAAACTGTTGATTGTCTTGGAAAAGTGCATGTTGATTGCGTCGCCGAACAGATAAATTTTGCTGCCGGACAGAATTTCCGAAATGGCAAACGTGCTGATTGCGGGAATGAAAGTCATTGTTACGCCGCTCATTATGCCGGGGACGGAAAGGGGAATTACCGTTTTGGTGAGCACCGTCAGGCGGTCTGCGCCGAGATCCTCCGCCGCCTCGATGTAACTGTGATCGATACTGACCAGCGTTGTGTGCAACGGCAAAATCATGTACGGCAGGTAGTTGTACACCATGCCGAACAGCACCGTGCCCATCCCCAGTTTAATGTCCAGTGCAAGGAAAATAGCCTTGGTTGACAGCGTGCGGATAAGGAAGTTGATCCACATCGGAAGGATGAACATCAGCACAAACACCCTATTGCTTGCGTGATATTTGGCAAGCAGGTATGCGCAGGGGTAGCCGATTGCAAGACAGATTACTGTCGTTACAATGCCGATAAGCAGCGAGTTGCCCAGCACCGTCATGCCGCCGCCGCTGTTGCTGAAAAACTCAACAAAGTTGTTCAGCGTAAGTTTGTTGTCGGGCGACAGAAAAGCGTTGATAAGGATAATTACAAGGGGCGTTACCACAAACAGCAACAGAAACAGCATGTACGGGTACGCCAACGCCTTGCGCGAAAAACGAAACTTACTCTTCATTGTCGGGAATCTCCTCCAACAGAATTTTGTCGGGTGCGATTTTGATACCTACCCGGTCACCGATAAGCCACTCGTAGTCGCTGTCCACGAAGAAGTCGTAGTAAGTGTCGGTACGTACGATACATTGATAGTAACTGCCCTTGTAAATAGTGCCGATGATTGTCGCGCCGATAATGCCGTCATTCTCGTCGTCGGTCAGCTCCACGTCGTCGAAGTCGATTATTGCCTTGACCTTGGTGCCTTCGGGCAGATCGCTGTCCACGGGGAAACGACCTTCGCACAGTTCCACCACGCCTTTGTCGTACATTTCGCCTTCAAGCGTGTTGATAAGGCGCGCCTTGTGCATGATGTGGAAGTCAAACGGCTTGATGTACAGTCCGATACGGTCGCCGACGTTGACCTGCACGTTGTCGTGAATGACGATTTCGTTGCGTTCGTCGCCGAATGTAAGCGCAGTCACCTGGTAATGGTCGCCCTTGAACACGCAAGTAAGCACTTCCGCTTCCACAAGGCACTGTTTGTCGTCGGTCGGGACGATTTTGATGTCCTCGGGACGAATGATTACGTCGATGGGCTCGTTGTACTTAAAGCCTTTGTCCACGCACTCGAACTTGTGACCGGAAATGTCTACGCAGAAGTCCTTTATCATTGTTCCGCTGAAGATGTTGCTTTCACCGATGAAGTCCGCAACAAATGCGTTTGCAGGCTCGTCGTACACCTTGGTAGGCGTGCCGATTTGCTGAATTACACCGTCCTTCATTACCACGATTGTGTCGCTCATGGTAAGCGCTTCTTCCTGGTCGTGCGTGACGTACACAAATGTGATGCCCAGTTGCTTGTGCATTTGCATAAGTTCCAGTTGCATGTCCTTGCGCATTTTGAGGTCCAGCGCGCCGAGAGGTTCGTCCAGAAGCAGCCCCTGCGGCTCGTTGACAAGGGCGCGCGCGATTGCCACACGTTGTTGCTGTCCGCCCGACAGACTGTTGACAGAACGGTGACCGTAATCCTCGAGGTCCACCATTTTAAGGGCGTTGTTAACCTTTTCGGCGATTTCCGCCTTGGTAAGGTTGCGCATTTTTTGCACGGTGTTGCCCTTTTTGTCCACGTAAGGTTCGCCGTCGGGGACGGTTTTCAGTTTCAAACCGAATGCGATGTTGCCAAACACATTGAGGTGCGGAAACAACGCGTACTTCTGAAATACCGTGTTGATGTTGCGTTTGTGAGGGGGCAACTGAGTGATGTCCTGACCGTTAAACAAAATGGTACCGCTTGTAGGTTGCTCGAAGCCTGCAATCATGCGCAGGGTTGTTGTCTTGCCGCAGCCCGACGGTCCGAGAAGCGTAACGAATTCGCCGCGCTTGATTGTAAGTGACAAGTTTTTGACGACAGGTTTGTCGTCGTAGGACTTGCAGACATTTTTGATTTCAATAATTTTGTCCGATGTAGTTGCCATTTTCTTCTCCTTGTACAGGTTGTCTGTCAAAAATTTCTTGCGGACGGGAGCCTTGACGCCCGACCGTGACTTGCAGCCGATTTTTACGTCCAAATACGCCTTTTGCTAAAAGTTACTCGGGGTCGTAACCCACAAAACCTTGCTTTCACCCTTGTTTGCGTTGCGAATGAGGTGCTGGCGTTGTCCGTTTATGCTGAAACTGTCGCCTTTTTTCAGTTTGAATTTTTCCTTTGTAGTGACTATTTCCACTTTGCCTTCCAGCACGTAACCGAATTCCTCACCTTCAAACGGCAGGCGTTCCTCGCATTCCGCACCCTCGGGCAAGGTCAGGATAATGGGTTCCATGTCCTTGCGCTGACTGTTTGGGATCAGCCACGTGTTACTGCCACCGCCGTTTTTACTTTCAAAGTAGTCGGCTTTGGTGTACACCACCTGTTCGCGCTTCGGCTCGGCAAAAAACTCTTCGAGCGTTACGCCGAGAATGTTAAGTATATCCTCCAGCGTGCTTATCGACGGACTGCAAAGGTCGTTTTCCAGTTGCGAAATGTAACCTTTGGTCAGTTCCGTGCGTTGCGCAAGTTCTTCCTGCGTGAGGTCAAGTTGTAATCGATACTGTTTGATTTTTCGTCCGATTTCTACCATTTTTTCCTCTTTTGTCGTTTTTGCGACTCGTTGTCATTCGTTGTCTTGCCGCTTCCAAAGATTCTGAGCGTTGTTACCGCCTGAGCGTACACAATAAACGTTGCAGCCGTAAACTATTTCGGCAACAAACCAACAGTGGTCAAGCCTCGGCTTGTGACGGCGGCTAATTATGCGTTAAACCACACTCACTACACTTAGTGTTAATTCGCCATCACTAATAATTTTTGCGAATGTGACGGCGGCTAATTATGCGTTAAACGACACTCACTGTACGTACAGTACAGTTTCGGTCGTTTGCCTGTAATTATCTCGCCGTCACGCACGCAAAAACGCTTCGCGCCTTGGGGATTGGATTTTTTCGATTATTTCGGGTGATAGCGAGCGAAAGTGTACTGGATGTACACTGAGCGAATGTCCACACGAAAGAACGGAAAAGGACATCCCCAAGGTTGTTAGTGATGGCGAAATTAACCCTACGGTAAACAAAGTAAAAAAAAAAGAGTATCGCACAAAGCAATACTCTTTTACTGGAGGCACCACCCGGAATCGGACCGGGGTTAAAGCTTTTGCAGAGCTCTGCCTTACCGCTTGGCTATGGTGCCGCAGCCATATAATTGTAGCAAACTTTAACAAAAAATGCAACAGTTTTTGCGCAAGTTTGAACAACAAAATGCTTAAAATATATTTTCGTCGATGCTATCGCCTTTGCTTCGACAACATCGACAAAAAAATTGGTGCCGGTGACCGGACTCGGACCGGTACGACTTATTGGGTCGAGGGATTTTAAGTCCCTTGCGTCTGCCTATTTCGCCACACCGGCAACGGAAAATATTGTAACATAACGCACCGCATATGTCAACGGTTATTTTTCGGGCAGGCGAATTTTTATTTGTAGTATTGTCGTGCACGGACATCAGGCAGACATAAGCAACGCGTCGATTTCCGCTCCGCCACATGCACCGTATATTAGTTGTAATTTACCACTCGGCGAGAAGGCATTGTCGGTTTACAAAAACATAAAAATTTCTGCCGCCGTATTGTAAGAGCGCAGCTTACAACTTGATTTTGCTTACAGCGTCAAAGCCTTTGTGCTTCGGTCCGACGTAACTGCTTGCAAACGAACGGGCAAACACTTTGCGGATTACAGCGTTTACGTCATCTTTTGTCAGACTTTCGTAGCCGTTTCTGTCGGCTTCCACACTGTAAACCTTGTCGGACTTCAACATTACGCGACCGAACACGCGCATAAGCGACATATTGTTTTCGCTGTTCATAAGGATACTGTTGACCGATTGCACCTTGGCACGGGCAAGTTCCCTGTCGGTAATGCCTTCGTCGACAAACCGCCTTATTTCGTCGGAGAGAAGCGCGCAGTACTTTTCGACGTTGTCGGGACTCAGCCCTGCATACACTTCGAATGTGCCGCAATTACGGTAAAAGGACGGGTAACTGTACACGGTGTAAACAAGTCCGTGTTTTTCACGGATAGACTGGAAAAGTCTGCTTGACATTCCGCCGCCCAGTGCGTTACAAGCAACGTTCAGCGCGTAAAACTTGTCGCTGTCGTACTTAACGCCGCCCCACGCCAACTCAACGTGCGATTGATTTATGTCCTTGAATTTGTGCAAAAACTTGCTTTTGTACTCGCACTCCGGCTCGTCTACGTGCGGCGTGACGCAAGGCTCGTCGGCATGGAAGTACTTTACGACCAGTTTGTCTAATTCGTCAAAGTCAAATTTACCCGCCACGGCAATTACCGTATTTGCAGGGAAATAGTGATTTTGCTTGTATTTTAAGATACTATGTCTGTCACAGTATTTTATGTTTTCGGGATTTCCGAGAATAGTTTGTCCCAAAGGCTCGTCAAAATACAACGCCTGCCCGATAAGATCGGCGCTGACGTCTTCGGGCGTGTCCTCAGCCATGTTGATTTCTTCAAGCACTACACCGCGTTCTTTTTCCAGTTCGTCCTCGGGCATATCTGCGTTGAGATACATGTCGGACAACACGTCAATGCACTTTTCCAGGTCCTCACTGACACTTTTTGTGTAGAAACAGGTGGAATCCTTGCTTGTAAAGGCGTTTAGATTTGCGCCGATATCGTCTAATTCTTCGGAAATCTGTAGCGAACTGCGCGTAGGTGTTCCTTTGAACAGCAGGTGTTCGACAAAGTGCGACAGTCCGTTTGTCGAGGCGTCCTCGCGGATACTGCCTACGTCCACGTACACGCCAAGGCTTACCGTGTAAAAATTGTCCATGCGTTTAGCGACAAGTCGAATTCCGCCAGGATATTGCTTAAAAAACTCCATAATAAATCGCTCCGTCGGGCAAAATGTCACGCGTCGGCAAGCATCTGACCAACCGTGACGATTTTCAACCCTGTATTCAGATAATATTGTACTATTTTTTCCAGTGCTTGTAAAGTGTGTTGCGTGGGGTGTATCAAAATCAACTCGCCGCCGCTTGTATTTTTGGTTGCGCGTTCATACACTACCGCGCTGTCCTTGTCGCGCCAATCTATCGTATCGCGCGACCACATGATTGTGCGGTAGCCGCATTTTTCCGCTGCGTTGAGTGTATTTTTGCCGAAGTCACCGCCCGGTGGCGCAAATAAATCCATATTTACGCCGACAAGTTGACTTACCACCTTGCCACAGGAAGATATTTCCGTCATGTTTTGTTCGACGGTCAACCCGGACTGTTGTTTGTGAAAATACCCGTGGTTGCCTATCTCGTGCCCGTGTCCGACGATTTTTGCCAGTACATCGGGATTTTTCGCTGCCCAACAGCCGCCCACAAAAAAAGTTGTCTTAACGTCGTACTTGTCAAATATTTCCAAAAATCCGTCGATATATTCCGTGCCCCAGTACACGTTTACCATAAGCGACACGGCGTCGGTTCGGTTGCCCTTGTAAACGGGATTGTTGTCCGCACGATTAAACACACCCACCGTTGCACCCACACTTGCCACTGCCGCCAGCGACACCACCAGCACGGCAATCACGATGTTTGCCACCACGTTTGTAAAAAGTTTTGCCTGCAAAACAAACTCCCACGCATTAGTTTATGCGCGGGAGGCGAAAACAATGTTATATTTCAAAACGTAGTTGTCCGTGAAAAAAACAATTGCCGTTCGCGGAAAACACGCAAAAATTCTAATCGTATTACAAGCGACATCGGATTGCTTTTTAAGTCGCGGCACGACCGCCACCGAGAAAAAACACAAAGCCCTCGACATCCGGGCCGACAGCCTTGCGTCAAACGTTATTTTTCAATCGAGACCTTGTCGCCGTTTGCGTTTGTGTAGGTATACTCGCTGCAATTCCATGCAATAACGTTGCCCTTGCGGTCACTTTTGTCATCATGCAACACAAGGTAGCATTTGACAGGCGTTTCGGTTTTGGGAAAATATTTTGCGACGTTGTCGAGCTTGATTTCAAAATTAAACTTCTTTCCGTCCTTAATGTCGCTGCCTTTGCAGGATACAAGCGTCGTTTCACTGTAACTGCCACTCGACAGATAATCGTCGAAAGTAATCGTAAACATAAAGTCGCGGTCAAGGTCGGCTTGGCTTTCGGCGCGAAAATGTCCCTTTATCGAATACCCGTTGCCGAACTCACTTTCAATCACGTAGTAAACCGACACGGAGTCGTTTTCAACTGTGCTGTCGCCGATACTGAGCAGGCACTCGTATGTATCCGTGCATCCTACAAGCGCTACCGTCATGGAGATTATTAGCATTGTAATGCAAAAAAACGAAATAATTTTTTTCATATGCTCCTTGTGTCATCGCCGAGTAATTTTTTTGCCTTGCGGCGGCTCGTCATATTGTTGCAAAAGCGACCCTTTGGCAAAAAATACGAAAAACAAGCAAAGCAATGCAAGCGACATTTACAATAAAAGTGTACACTATTTCTTTCCGTTTATCAATTATTTTCAAGGAATTTTTAGGGTTAATTTAGTCATCACTAATAATTTTTGCGAGTGTGTCGGCGGCTAATTATGCGTTAAACGACGCTCACTGTACGTCCATATTTTTCAAAAGCTCTCCCACGCCACAAAAAACTTTCCATCAATCGCGCGGAAAATCAGTTGACCACTACAAGCGGCACAAACATTTCGTCGGTCAGCGATGTGTGATGTCCCCTGAAACGTGGTTCGTCCGGCTTATCTTTGTACACAATCATTATTTTGTTCGTGTACGTCCCCACCGCAACAAAATCGCCAAGCAGGTATCCTTTGTCACCGACGGGTCCGAAGTAGCCCTTTTCAACAAGTTGTTTTGACGGAAAAAGTACAAAATCTTCCCCGTAACGCGCGGTAAACAGACGGTAAAATTCGTCCATACACTCAGGCTTCACGCAGAAAGGCGTTGCACGCGCCTCACAGTACGGCGGACAAACCAACATATCGCTGATTTGTCTGTCTTTGTACAACTCTACGTAGCCCTCTACGTCAATGTGTCCGTGGTCGGCGGTAATCACAAAACATACGTCGGGGTGTGCAGCGGCAAGCCTTTGCATATTGTCATTTATTTTTTCGATAATTGCGCCGATTCGCTCGTCTTTTACACCAATGTCATGCATTGTATGGTCCGGCTCGGGACAGTAGGCGTAAACGAAATTGTTGCCGCTTTGACAGCACGCCTCGTCGAGCCGCACAAAAAATTCGTCGAGATTACTCGGGTCGAAGTCGTAGTTGCGCGTTCTTCCTGCCGAAAGATACGGCGGAGCGACGGTAGATACACTGCACCTGCCGTCACCGTGCAAAAAGAAAAAGTCTTTGTTGTCGGCTATCGGGTAGTCGCAAATTATCTTTTCGCCGTCGCTGCCGGAAATCGTACCCGGATAGATGTCCACGCATTTGTCTACGTTCGGGAAATACATACTCCAACCGAACCAACCGTGCTGAAGCGGATAAGCGTTTGTAACGATTGTTGTCGTCGCACACGTCGTCGTTGACGGGAAAGTTGACGTGATGTCGGCAATCTTGTGCGCGGCAAGAAATTGCGCCTTTTGTCCATGCACCGCAAGCGGCCGGACGCCCATTCCGTCAAATACGACGTACACCACCGTTCGTTTGCCGGCAATCTGTTGTTTCAGTTGCGGCAACGTCGGGTTTGCGTTGGGTGCACCGACAAATTACGCCATTGTCGCCGAAACGTTGATTATGCTGTTGTTCCAATCGGGTTTGTTGAAAGTTTTCATTTTTCTCGTGTTGTTCAGTCCTCTGCCGCTGTTTCACAATGCGCGCCGTAAACAAAAGACCGCGCGTCGATTCGGCACACGGTCTTAAAAGTTTTGTTATTTTGCAAAGTCTACGCTGCGCGTTTCGCGGATAACGTTGACCTTGATTTGCCCGGGGTATTCCAGTTCGCTTTCGATCTTGCGTGCCACGTCGTTTGCAAGCAACACCAACGTTTCGTCGTTGACTTGCTCCGGCTTGACAATGATACGAATTTCACGTCCTGCCTGTACGGCATAAGACTTTTGCACACCGGGGAACTCGTTGGCAATGGCTTCGAGTTTTTCAAGGCGTTTGACGTAGTTTTCAACGCTTTCGCGACGAGCACCGGGGCGAGCACCGCTTACGGCGTCGGCGGCCGCAACGATAACCGCTTCGACAGTCATCGGCTCGACGTCACCGTGGTGAGCGGCAATTGCGTTTACGACTTCCTTGCTTTCCTTATACTTCTTGGCAAGGTCTGCGCCGATTTGCATGTGCGTACCTTCCACTTCCTGGTCAACGGCTTTGCCGATGTCGTGAAGCAATGCGGCGCGTTTAGCAAGGGCAACGTCCAGTCCCAATTCGCTTGCCATGATGCCTGCGATGTAACTAACTTCCACACTGTGCGCAAGTACGTTTTGTCCGTAACTTGTACGATACTTCAGACGACCCAGAAGTTTGATAAGTTCGGGGTGCAAACCAAACACGCCCGTGTCGAAACTTGCCTGTTCGCCGGCGTCCTTGATTGTGATTTCCATATCGCGCTTGACCTTTTCCACCATTTCCTCGATACGGGCAGGGTGAATACGTCCGTCGCCGATAAGTTTTTCAATAGTGATACGCGCAATCTGTCTGCGAACGGGGTCAAAGCCCGACAAAATGACAACTTCCGGCGTATCGTCGATGATAAGTTCGACGCCTGTCGCGTTTTCGATAGCACGGATGTTGCGCCCTTCGCGACCGATAAGGCGACCCTTCATTTCGTCGTTAGGCAACGCAACGGTAGTAACCGTAGTTTCGCTGACGGTGTCGCTTGCGCAACGCTGAATTGCCGTAGCCACGATTTCACGTGCTTTTTGTTCGCCGTTTTCCTTGGCGTCGGCTTCGATCTGACGGATTATCGCGGCGGCGTCCCTTCTGGCGTCTGCCACCATTCCGTCGACAATCACCTGCTTTGCCTCTTCGCGGGACATACCGGCAACGCGTTCCAGTTCCTGTTGAATGCGCTCCTCGGACTTTTTCAAATCTTCGTCGCGCTTGTTAAGTTCGTTTTGCTGAGCAATCAACTGTTTTTGCTGCACGTCGATACGGTCCAACTTTTCAAGAAGAATGGATTCCTTTTTGTCAAGGGCTTCTTCTTTCTGATGATTGCGATTTTCCTGACGTTGCAGTTCCTGATTGCGTTCGCGGTAAACGCGTTCGTTTTCCGCTTTAATTCTCTGAGCCTCTTCTCTTGCCTCTCGTTGAGCGTCGAGTTTAAGATTCTGCGCATCTTCGCGAGCAGTTTCCAACACATTTTCCGCCTGTTGTCTGATGTCGGCGGCTTCTTTTCTGGCTGTGTCGATTTCTACTTGGGTTGTACCGACCTTGTCGTTTCTACGCTTTCTGTAAACCAAAGCACCGATTGCCCCGCCGCCTGCTAAACACACAACGGCCACGGCAATGATAACGGGAATAACCCACCCCGGAGTAACTGGTGAAGCAAGGAAGAACATAAGCATTTGCATAATTTGTTCCTCCAAATGTCAATTGTAGTTTTGCACTTCCGTTTTATTGTATACTTTTTTCAATTGTTTGTCAAGAGGTATAATATATTTAATATAACTGCATTAAATTAAAATATATCATTATTCATATGCCCGCCCACGGTATCGGAAAGACGGATTTTTTCCGCTCGGGGTCACATTCAAACAGTATAATTGTGCCCGCATTTCCATGAAAAAATTCTTTTGTTTCGTTTGGGTAATCGGAAAGAAAAACAAGCCGACAAATTCCGCAGAACAGCAACAAATCAGAAAAAGTTCCGATTTTTTTTAATATTTTCACCTTGTTCGCATAAGCAGAATACTACTTTTGAACAAAAGTAAGAGAGCAAAAACATACTTATTTATAGCATATTTGCGATTTTTTGTCGCTTTCGCTAAAAAAGTTTGCAATTTTTTCACGAATTTAGTCACTTTTTTACAAATATCTATTGCAATTGTTTTTAATCTGTGATATAATGCCAACAGTGTTAATTTTTAATCTTATTTTAAGGTTTGACGAACCTGAAAGCACTGAAATACGTCGATAATTTTTCGAGGAACGGAGAGAAAAGGAATGAAAGTATCAAACGAAACGGAGGATCGAACTAACCAACAAAGTACTGCTACTGCCACAACGAATGTAACCCGACTGCACCGCGACAGAGAACGCTACAGACAAATAATAAAACAAATACTGTTCGACCTGAATTTCCGAAGTAAACTCGTCGGTACGCAGTACCTCGAAGAAGCAATCGTCGTAAGATGCTCGTTCGCGCAAAAGACAATACGCGCGATGGACATCTACAAATACGTTGCATTGCACCACTCGGCAAACCCCGTAAACGTTGAACGAGCCATTCGTAATACTTTATACGATTGTTACCGCCACGGCGAACTTGCGAAAATAAACAAATTGTTCGGCACTCGCATAGTAAACAATGCCTATCCGCCTACATCGTCGGATTTCATTTGCGAAGTTGCCTCACGTATACGTTACGGATTCAAATACACCTATCCCCCAAACGAAACCGCGACGTCGAATAATACTCAGGACTACTCCGAGCTGGCCACAAGCACCAACGCGCTCGGCGGCGACAGTTGGCAAGATCGTTTTACAAGATTTTTTGGCAAAAACAAGTAATTTTTCGTTGCCGACGCTCAATTTTTTTTCGCAAGATTGGCAACGGTCGATAAATTGTACCGGAAGCGGCATTTACCAAACAGAGAAAAACAACGTGTAAACAAATGAAAATAAAACACTAAACGCACCCTGAACAAAACAAGGTGCGTTTTTTAGTTGTCGGTTACAGAGTTTTAAGCCTTGTCGACAAAAATCAGCTCCATTTTTCGTCAAGATACTGAGCGACGTCCCACGTAGTCCTGTATACAGTGTCGACAAACCTGACGCTTTTTACCAATTCGCAACGATATTTCAGATCGGCGTCACCCGAGCGCATTGTAGTAATTGAGTATACGGCATAACCTGACGCACCGCTTTTGCCTGCGACCTCGACTACGATTTTGAGATATTCCTGCACGCCCGATTCGCCTACGCCCGACCGCACTGCATGGTAGCAAAGCGTTCCGCCTTTTGACAGGGTGTAATTTCCGAGATACTTGCCAATGTTCCAACCATTAGAAAAGCCCGAGAAATCGGTTTTGTTTTTGTACGCATACACGCTGCAATCCTGTTTACTTTCAAAAAAGTAAATTTCACCGATGCCAGACGACGTCATATGAGTGATGACATCGCCGTTTTCGTCCTTTCTGTCGACGTTTAGGTAATTGTCAATGTCAAACCAGACATAGTTACTTTCGCCTTTTTCGAGATCCGTTCCGCAAGCGAACAGACAAACGGCAACCAAACAAACAGTCAACATCAATGCAATCTTTTTCATTGTTTCACCTTTCCTTTTGTTTCAATCGGTGTTATACAGTCCTTGTTGCAGAACAAAACTCTCGGGTGCTCGGTAACATTGCCGACTTCACGGCAGGTTGCAGACAATAAGATAAAAATGCCCGTTTCTTTACTACGGCTGACTTGTCAGGCATGCCGTCACGTAAGCAATTTGACAGGATTTCTCTTTCTTCTACATCCGTAATATATCATACATAATTTTACTTGTCAATAGCAAAAAAGACCGATTTTTTGTCGGTCTTACGGTAAAATTTGTTAATTTCGGTTGGTGATGACTTATTTTTGTTGCGAAATTACAATGAGCAGCAACTTGTTGCCACTCAGGGCACTTTTTTTCCGCCTTATTTATTTTGATATAAAATTACAGCATGCGGCAAGTCCGCGTTTGTGCCGATGCTACTTCCTGCCCACCACCAGTTTGCCAAGGATAACCCTGAGAAACGCGCCGACAAACGACGGGACTTTTACGCATACTATTTTGCTTTTCACCGATACTCTCCGTTGCTACAGTATATGATTTTGCGGCGCGAAAAGTGTCGTTTTTGTAAAAAAAAACGCCGCACAAAGCGACGTTAATATTTGCAAATCAAACTAATCACAGATTTTTCAGCGAAACGACAGCCGCCGGTCTGTCCTCGGCGCGCATGATGTAACTGCCCGCAACAAGCACGTTTGCCCCTGCTTCCGCGCACAGTTTGCCTGTCTGCGCGTTTATGCCGCCGTCTACCTCGATAAGTCCGTCGTACTTTGTACGTATTTCGGCAATTTTGCGCGGTGCGTCGGGGTTGAATTTCTGACCGCCGAACCCCGGCTCTACTGACATCACAAGCACCATTTCGACGTCCGCAAGGTACGGTTCTATTGCCGAAACGGGCGTGCCCGGCTTAAGCGACAACCCTGCCTTGACGCCTTTTGCGTGTATTGCCGCAATAGTTTCGGCAACGCGGTCGGTGGCTTCCACGTGGAAGGTAATTATGTCCGCGCCCGCCGCGACAAAATCGTCGATGTAGCGGATAGGTTCGTCTATCATAAGGTGCACGTCAAGGGGCAAATCCACCACGTTGTCAACGCACTTTACAACAGGCACGCCGAAACTGATATTAGGCACAAACAAACCGTCCATCACGTCGCAGTGAATCCAATCGGACTTAGCCGCCGCAAGCGAGCGACATTCCTCGCCGAGAAAAGCAAAATCCGCGTTAAGTATCGAAGGGCTGACAATTGTTGACATAATACACCTCTCAAATCAATATTTGTTGCGTTCCGCCTCGACAAGTTCCTTGTATTCTTCAAGGTATCTGTCGTAGCGAGCCTTGCTCAGCGTGCCGTCCCGAGCCGCTTTTTTGACGGCGCAATCGGGCTCGACGGTGTGCGTACAGGACGTAAACTTGCACTCATGCGCTACCGTCACGAAGTCGTCCAGGTACAGGCGCAGTTCGTCCGAGCGGATATCTGTAATGTCGCACAGCGAAAAGCCGCATGTATCCACCACGTAGCCGCCGCACACGGAATGTAGCGAAGCGTGCCTTGTCGTGTGCGTGCCGCGACCGCTTTTTTCCGACAGACCGCCGGTCTTTTCCGCAAGATTCGGGCAAAGCGCGTTGAGCAAACTTGTTTTGCCTACAGCCGACTGCCCTGCAAAGCACGCAACATGTCCGTTTATGTAGGGTACCAGCGCGGCGGCGTTGCCGTTTTCGGCGGAAGTTTCCAGCACATCGCACACTTTGCCGTACTCGACTTTGCACTCTTGGGCAAGTTTGCCGCCAAGGTCGGTTTTGTTGACAACAATCACAGGCTCGATGGCGGAATGAAAACAGTTGACAAGAACCTTGTCCACAAGGTAAAAATCCGGTTCGGGCGCACTCGCCACCACGATAAAACACACGTCCACGTTGGCAACTTCGGGGCGGACAAGTTTATTTTTACGCGGAAGCACTTCCACGATGTTTCCCTTGTTGCCGTGCAGCCGTTCAAATTCCACTTCGTCTCCGATAAGTATACAGAGGTCATTGTAGCGCAGTTTTTTTGGCGCGAAACATACAAATTTGCCCTGCTGAGCGGCAACGTTAAACACACCGCCGACGCCTTTTACTACAATTCCGCGCAAGTTTTGCTTAGCCATTTGCACCGCCTTTGTCGTCGATGTCGCCTTCCTCGATGAAACGTTTGCGAAGTTGTCCGCATGCGCCCTCGATGTCCTGTCCCATCGTGCGACGGCGTGTTGCCGAAATGCCGAGTTTGGTAAGGTAACCGATAAATCGTTTCAGCGTCGCTTCCGAAGTGCCTTTAAGCCCCGTTTCCTTGACAGGGTTGAGCGCAATCACGTTTACGTGTACGCTCATGTTGCGAAGAAGCGAAGCCAGTTTAAGCGCGTGCGCGTAGGTGTCGTTTTGCCCGTCGATAAGGGTGTATTCCACTATCACGCGGCGACCTGTCTGCCTGAAGTAATACCTGCACGCCTCAACGGCTTCCTCGACGGAATAGGCGTTGGTAACGGGCATTATTTGTTTGCGCTGTTCGTTGTCGGGGTTGTGCAAGGACAAGGTAAGGTTGACGTGCAGCCCCATGTCGGCAAGATCACGCATGCGCGGCGCAAGTCCGCATGTACTAAGGGAAATGTTGCGCAAACTGATGTTTATACCGTCGTCCGACGACACCAGATGCAAAAACTTTGTTACGTTGTCGAAGTTGTCCAGCGGTTCGCCGCTACCCATCATGACGATATTCGTTACGTATCTGCCGCCGTCCGCGCCCTTTCCGAGTGCGTTTACCGCAAGCACTTCGCCGAGAATTTCCCCTGCGGACAGATTGCGGACAAGCCCGCCCAATGTACTTGCGCAAAACTTGCACCCCATCCGACACCCGACCTGCGACGAAACGCACAGTGTGTTGCCGTATTTGTAGCGCATCAGCACGCCCTCGACGACGTTGCCGTCAAAAAGGCGAAACAAAAACTTTTGCGTGCCGTCTATTGCCGAAGTGAGAGTTTTGACAATTACCGCCGAACGCGCCACGCAGTCTGCTTTCAGTTTGTCGCGTAGTGCCTTTGGCAGGTTGGTCATTTCGTCGAAGTCGGCGTTTTTGGTAAGCCAATCGAAAATTTGCTTGCCTACAAACGGCTTAACGTTGTAGTTAGCCGTTACAAAGTCGGTAAGATCCGTTTGGGTGAAATCTTGCAGTAATACCATATTGCTTGTCAGTGTTCAGCGTGAAGTCGTATTTGTTTTGCGCATTGCCGCCACAAAAAAGCCTTGCATTACCTCCGACGGCAAAAATTGATGTTGCGTTTGTCCGTCGGCTTCGGGAAATTGCGGCAAAGTGATTTTTTCGGGGACAAAATCGGGGTGTTCGGCAAGGAAACGGCGCACTTGTTGCCCGTTTTCGTTGTCAAACACCGTACAAGTGGAGTACACCAGCACGCCGCCGTCGGCAACATAACGGCAAGCATTGCCGAGAATTGCCCTTTGCAACTTCATAAGGGTGCCGATGTCCTCGTTTTTGCGAAAAATCTTGATGTCCGGGTGGTTGTCCAGCACGCCGAAGCCGCTGCACGGTACGTCACACAACACAAGGTCGAACTTGCCTGCAAGACTTTCGTCAAACTGCGTCGCATCGGCAACTTTGGCAGTGACGTCCACGCCGAGCCGCTTGGCGTAGGTCCGGATAAGTGCAACCCTGTGCGGATGAATGTCGCACGCGGTAACGTTTGCCTCCGCGCAAAGTTGCTTGACGTACACCGCTTTGCCACCGGGTGCCGAGCAGCAATCCAGCATATTTTTGGGGTTGAATGCGGCGCAAACAAGCGATACGCACATGCTGCCAAGGCTTTGCACGGTAAAGGTTTCGTCAGGTGCGCCCACTCTGCCGTCGACAAAAAACGCGTCGGGAAACACTGTCTGGCGTACTTCGCTGCCGAAACGCGCAGAAACTTCGCTTGCGTTGACGGGCGCGGAAAAACGCACCGTAGTTGCCGTGTCGTGCTTTGCCGAAACTATTTTCAGGGCGGTTTCCTTGCCGTAATCCTTGACAAGTTTTTTAAGAGCCCACAACGGATAGGAATACCTTACCGAAGCCGCCTCGATCTCGTCCGTCGGGTAATCGTCGAAGTCAGGCAAGACGTCGGCAAGCGTTTTAAGTGTGGCGTTTACGAAACCGACTATTCGTCTGTCACCGCTGTTTTTGGCAAGTTCCGCGACGTCGTTGACAACGGCATACACAGGGATTGACAGTTCTGCAAGACAATATGCGCCGATTTTAAGGTACAACAGCGTGTCGCCTTTGGGCATTTTTTTGACATGTTTGCCGATTATGTATTCCAGCCCGATGTCATTGTCCAGCACACCGTAGACTATTTTTGTAACCAATGCTTTATCCTTGGCTTTGCAATTTTTCAGCGAATTGTTGAGCGTAATGGACGAAAAGGCACCGTCATTGTAAATTTGCGACAGCGTAAGGAAACTTTTCAAAAATGCCGTGTTCATAGGTCAAACTTTGCGCCGACGGGCAGACGAGTACCGCACAAAAATGCGGCGACATCCATTTTGCGTCCGTTTTCCTTTTGCAGTTCGGTCACGTTTACCGCGCCGCCGCGGCATGCAACGGCAAGCACCTTTTTGCCGCATTCCACAATCGTACCGGGTTCGGCTTCGTGGTAAGTTTTGTCCGTCGGGCGAAGGGCGTAGATTTTAAGGCGTTTACCGTCGATACTCGTCCATGCGGCAGGCGACGGATTGAGCGCGCGGACAAGGTTGATAAGTTCGTCGGCGGTCTTATTCCAGTCGATATGCTCCGTTTCGGCGGAAATTTTGTGGCAGAATGTTGCTTTGCTTTCGTCCTGCGGCGTAAACACTGCCGTTCCGTCGGCAATTTTGTCAAGAGCTTCCACTATGCATTCCGCCCCGAGAGCCGACATGCGCGCAAACAATTCGCCGTTGGTTTCGTAGGGCAGTATGTCAATCGAACGTTGCAGGATCATATCGCCCGCGTCCACCGCTCTGACCGTCTGTAAAATTGTAATGCCCGTTTGCGTCAGCCCTTGCCACACCGCGTACTGTATCGGTGCCGCGCCGCGAAGTTGGGGAAGCAAACTTCCGTGAATGTTGACTATGCCGTGGGGAGCGATGTCGATTACCTGCTGGGACAGAATTTGCCCGTAAGCCGCCGTCACCATGATGTCGGGGCGAAGTTCGATAAGCGTTTCTACGCCGTCGCGCGAAATTTTTTCAAATTGATAAACGGGGATGTCGTGCGCAAGTGCATATTTTTTGACAGGGCAAAATTCCGTCTTGCCGCGTGCGCCCACCTTGTCGGGTTGACATACGCACGCCACAACCGTGTGACGACCGTTTATTGCGTCCAGCGCAGGCACGCCGAAATCGGGCGTCCCGAGAAAGATTACTCTCATTTTCCCTCCGTAGACAAACGGCAAGCGCATTTTGTCGGCCTTGCAAGGCCAATCTGCTCGCAGTTTGTTTATGTTGAATATCCAGGCTTAAGTTGATAACCGCAAATATTTTTTTTGTCAACATGGCGGCCGGTCAGGCGTCAGACACCCGTCCGAGCAGTTAGTCGTCCATGATTTTCTTAATCATCTTGTCGCAAAACAGAATTCCGTCAAGGTGATCCATTTCGTGCAGGAATACCCTTGCAAAGTATCCTTCGGCATGGATTTCCTGCGGTTTACCGTTGCGGTCAAAGTACTTGACGTCAATGACTTCCGGACGTTCCACAAGCCCCCTGTAACCGGGCACCGACAGACAGCCTTCGTTGTCCACGCACTTACCGCTTGCGTGAACAAGGGTCGGATTGACAAGTTCGTAGCGTTTGTCGTCGTATTCCACAATACAAACGCGGCGCAAAATACCCACCTGCGGCGCGGCAAGACCAAGCCCTTCGGCGTAGTCAAGGGTCTGAATCATATCGTCGATAAGCTCGGCAAGTTTGCCGTCAAATTTTTCCACAGGTTTACATACCTTGCGCAGGATCGGATCGCCTACCTGCACTATTTTTCTTCGAGCCATTGTGCCCTCCGTATATACCAAACATTTTTGTTCATTTTTATTTTGTCACAAAATTTTGCATACGTATATGTTTTTTCGCAACAAAGATTGCTTAGGGTTTACATTGTCATCACTAACAATTTTTGCGAGTGTGACGACGGCTAATTATGCGTTAAACGACGCTCACTGTACGTCCAGTACAGTTTCGGTCGTTTGCCTTTAAATATCTCGCCGTCACGCACGCAAAAACGCTTCGCGCCTTGGAGATTGGATTTTTTCGATTATTTCGGGTGATAGCGAGCGTGAGTGTACTGGATGTACACTGAGCGAACGTCCACTCGAAAGAACGGAAAAGGACATCCCCAAGGTTGTTAGTGATGGCGAATGTAAACCCTAGTTGTAAATATCATTTACCCACAATCGCTCACGTTGTCTGCACCATGTTTGCCGTGACGGCTTTTCGGCAACGGCAACCGTTATTCGTCAGGACAAATTCTGCGGATTACGCTCGGTAAAAATCTGCACGTCTGAGTGCGATTTCTCGTCCACAATTGCGTAAATTTGCGGCAGCAATTCTTCAACCTTGCTCGTTTCCAATTTTACAAGTATCTGGAAGCGGAACTTTTTTTCCGCACGTTTCAGCGGACAGCGCATCTTGTCGAGATACAGAAAAGCGTTGGGATTGTCTTTTTTAAGGTTGACGATTTTCGCATATTGTTCCGTAAGTTGGTCGATACAACTTTTTTCGTCCTCGCCCTGATACAGAATGCGGACGATTTCCGAAAACGGGGGAAACGCCGATGCCTCGCGCAGATTGATTTCCTTGCGGTAAAATCCTATGTAGTCCTGCTTTGCCGCCAGTTGCAGACAGTAATGCGTCGGGGTGTAGGTTTGAAGCACCACCTCGCCGGGCAATGTGTCGCGACCACTTCGTCCCGCAACCTGCGTAATAAGTTGGAAAGTACGTTCCGTCGCAAGGTAATCGTCACGGTGCAGACTCTGGTCGCCGTCCAGTATTCCGACAAGCGTCACCTTCGGGAAATCGTGCCCCTTGGCAATCATCTGCGTGCCTACAAGTATTTGTGCTTCGCCTCTGCCGAACGCTTCCAGTATCTTGATGTGACCTTCCTTGTTTTTGGTGGTGTCGGCGTCCATACGCAACACCTTGACTCCGGGAAACATCTGCCCAAGCAACTCCACTACCTGTTGCGTACCTATACGCCCCTGGCGAAAACTCTTTTCGTGACAGGACGGACACTCGGTAAGCATGTAGTACTGTTTGCCGCAGTAATGACACTTCAGCATGTTATCCTCGTAGTGGACGGTCAGACTGACGTCGCAATCGAGGCACTTTGCCACGTAACCGCACTTAGTGCACATCAGAAAACTACTATAACCGCGCCTGTTGAGAAACAACATTGCCTGGTTGCCGTCGGCAATCGTTTTGGCAAGGCGTTCCTTCAGCAAATTGCTGAATATTCCCTTGTTGCCATTGCGTGTTTCCTGAGCCATGTCCACCACAGTGACTGTCGGCAAAGGGCGTTTGTTGATACGCTCGGGCATGGATATGAGTTTAAGTTTGCCCTGTTTCGCTTCGTAGTAACTGGTTAGCGACGGCGTTGCGCTGCCAAGCACCAACAATGCGCCGTCTTGAGTTGCCCGGAACTTTGCCACGTCGATTGTGTTGTACCGCGGATTGAAGTCACTGACATAACTGCTGTCGTGTTCCTCATCGATAAGTATTGCGCCAAGATTACTGAGCGGCGCAAAAACAGCACTTCTCGCACCGATTGCAATGTGAGCCTGTCCGTTTCTCAGACGCAACCACTCGTCAAAACGTTCGCCGACGGACAAACCGCTGTGCAGCAGCGCAACGTTGTCGCCAAAACGTTCTCGTAATTGCCGAAGCATATTAGGGGTCAGCGAAATTTCCGGCACAAGCATTATGCAAGACTTGCCTTCGGACACGATTTTGTCTATTATCGTCAGGTAAACTTCCGTCTTTCCGCTGCCCGTCACACCGTGCAGAAGATACCGTCCCTGTCTGTCGGCAAGCACCGTATCTACGGCATTTTGCTGCGTTGAGGTAAGGGCGTGATGTGGGTTTTGCGAATCAGCAAGGTTTTTGTAGGGTGTGCGCGACACGGTGACTTCGTCGATTGTGACGTAGCCTTTGTCTGCAAGCGCACGCAACGCACCGTTGCCGAATCTTGCATTAAGGGTTTCGCAAAGCGTAGGTCCGTTGGCGTATAAAAAATTCACCAAATCCCGTTGCTTTACGGCATTGGGCTTCAGTGAGTCGAGAATTTTGCCTATGTCTTCCTGCGCAAGTGTCGCCTGCTTTTTGCTGAGCACCTTTACGCGATTGCCGCGCATTTCGGCAGGAATGAAAAGCCGCAAAACGTCAACCCAACGCAGGTGATACTGCGTGCGCATGTAACGCCCGAGTTCGATAAGTTCGGGCAGCACTACCGGGTAGTCGTCCACGGCGGATATGATTTCTTTCAGTTTTTCGGGCGGACAGTCGGAAGTCAGTTTTTCCTCGATGATGTACCCCTCTATTCGCCTGTGAGCAAACTCGACCAGCACTCTGCTGCCTACGGCGTAACCCTCGCCTTTGTAGTCGAAAATGCGGTCAACCTCGCTTGCGGCAATGTCGACAATAACGGAATAAATCATTTCGTCACCCTGTCCAGTATCAACTTGGCAACGTCGGCTTTGCTCATTTCGGGGTAGGATGTTTCGCCGTCCGCAGTCAGCAAAGTGACCGTGTTCGTCTCGCTGCCGAACACATTGTTGTTTTTGACGTCGTTAAGGACGCACAAATCGGCGTTCTTTTTGACAAGTTTTTTCCGTGCGTTTTCCAGGCAATGGTCGGTTTCCGCGCTGAACACGCACACAAATTTGTCACCCTTCACCTTGCCGACGGTTGCGGCGATGTCGGGGTTTTTGACAAATTTTACCGTCAGGTTTTCCGCCTTTATCTTGCTGTCCGACACCGTTTCGGGACGATAGTCGCAAGGTGCGCCGGCAAACACAAACACGTCTGTCTGGTCAACGCGACTCATCACCTCATTCAGCATTTCACGGGTTGTGCCGACGTTTACGATTGTCGCCCTGCCGTCGATTTCCGCTTCGTGACGGGCAAGCACCACGGTGACTTCCGCGCCTCTGTTCAACGCTTCTTTCACCACAGCCGCGCCCATCTTACCGCTGCTGAAATTAGTAATCATGCGCGCATCGTCCAACTTTTCGTAGGTGGCACCGCAGGTCACAAGCACGCGTTTTCCGGCAAGTTGCTTGTTTTGGCACAGTATCCGTTCGCAGGATACGACAATCTCTTTCGGCTCAGCAAGTCGCCCTTGCCCCACGTCGCCGCACGCAAGAAAACCGCTTTCGGCGTCCACAAAATACACGCCGCGTTTTTTCAGCGTGGCAACGTTTGCGCGATACGCTGCGCTGTTGTACATGTTGACGTTCATGGCAGGGCAAATCACCACGGGGGCGGTTGTCGCCATAAGCGTTGTCGTCAGCATGTCGTCTGCAATACCGTTTGCGTACTTACCCACAACGTTTGCCGTGGCAGGCGCAACCACAAACAGATCGGCTTTTTTGGCAAGGGAAACATGTTCAACATCACGATGATCGTGCGTGGCAAACATATCTACGGACACGGGATTGTTTGACAGAGTTTCCATTGTAAGCGGCGTGACAAATTGCGTGGCGTTTGCCGTCATTACGACATCCACGTTTGCACCCCGTTTAACAAATTCTCTTACAAGCGTGCATGACTTGTAGGCGGCAATACCGCCGCTTACGCCCAGCACGATGTTTTTTCCTGTCAGTATACCTGCGTTCATATTGTCACCGTTCACAGTAAACTATCTTTTTACGATTTCGGTACGGTCTTCGTCAAATTCCTTGGCGGCGTAACTGATTGCCTTGAAGTAAGCGGGTGCGTCGGGATTCTGAGCAAGTTCCTTAGCGCGCTTTGCCACTACGCAGCAAAGAGAATACTTGTCACCGGCTTTTTCCGTAAGTTCGTCAATGGGAGGTTGGTTGATCATTTTTGTTGCTCCTTATTTTTGTTGAGAATGTCAATAATTTCCTTAACCGCGCGGTCAAGGTCGTCGTTCATGATGCAGTAGTCGTACTTGTTGCGCTGAGCAAGTTCCAGTTTGGTACGAGCCATGCGAATCTGAATTTTGTCCTCGCTTTCGCTTCCGCGCTTGACAAGACGTTCGTACAACGCTTCTTCGCTGGGTGCCTCGATGAAAAACAGCATGCTGTCAGGGTAGTTTTCCTTAACCTGCAACGCACCCTTCACGTCGATTTCCAGTATTACGTCCTTGCCGAAGTTGAGCATGTCCACCACAAACTTTTTGGGTGTGCCGTAGTAATGCTCGAAGTGTTGGTCGTATTCCAGCAATTCGTTGTTCTTCACCATTTCCAGAAACGTTTCCGTACTTACAAAAAAGTAACTGCGGTTTTTGCGTTCGTTGGGTCTGGGGGCACGCGTCGTTGCCGAACGAGAAATAACAAGGTCGGGCATCTGTCTTAACAGTTCCGCACAAATAGTTCCCTTGCCTGCGCCGCTCGGTCCGCTGATAATAATAAGTCTACCTTTGTTTTGTTCCATAACAAACTCCTGTATGCACTTTTGCCCGACCGCCGCACAATTTGTCACAAACTGACCAAATGAGGGTTTCTGACGGCAAATTTTTTACAATTTAATTATTTTTGTTATACTATGCGTAACATAGTACTGTACAAAACCGCAGATTTTTAAGTAGTTGCGGCTTTCTCGTCGATTTTTATTCCAGGTTTTGCACCTGTTCGCGCAGTTTTTCAATCTCGTTTTTCATTTCCAGAGCGACGTTTGTCAACTCAAGGAAGTTGGATTTACTACAAATCGTGTTGGTTTCGCGATTGAATTCCTGCACAAGAAAGTCCAGTTTGCGCCCCACCGGTGCTTCCGTCGCAAGTATTTCGCGAGCGTGCGCAATATGGCTTGTAAGACGGGTGATCTCCTCGTCGATGCAACTTTTGTCCACAAAAAAGCACACTTCGTTGGCAAGTTTGCTTTCATCCAGTTGCACCGCACCCAGTGCTTCGGTAATGCGGTCGGACAGTTTGTTGCGGTACTGTTCGGCAACCTTGGGCGCATATTCCTTGACGCGCGCAAGAAGCGTTTCGATGTTGGCAATCTTGGCGAGCAGGTCGGAGCGAAGTTTGTTGCCCTCGATTTCCCGCATTTCGTTGAGTTTGGCAACGGCTCCGCGCAGTGCCTCTTCCAGCATTTCGCGAAGTACCGCTTCGTCCTCTTCACCTTGTTCCACGTTCAGGACATCGGGTGTGCGCATAAGCGCGTTAAGGGTAAAGTCGTTGTGGAGGTGAGGAAACTCTTCCGCAAGAGCGTTTGCCGCTTTTACGTAACTTGCGGCAAGTCCGCTGTCAACCGTCACCACTTTCGCGCTGTTGTCGTCGGGCTTGTAGTTGAGAAAGACGTCCACGTGACCGCGGCTCAAGCCTTCGCCGAGTACGCGGCGCACCACGTCCTCGTACGCAATAAACATCCTCGGAATTTTGGTTGAAATGTCCAAAAAACGGTGATTGACGCTTTTAAGTTCTATCGTAAGTTCCGCGTTACCCCTGGTAACCGTCGCCTTACCGTAACCTGTCATACTTTTCATGCGCATTCTCCCGCTGTAAAATCCGGCAAACGTCAAGCCTTGCCGCCGACAAGCGACAAACGACATTTGCCCATTCTTACAACAATATATATTAACACATATTATCTTTTTCTGCAATCGATTTGTGCAAAACGGCGAAAAGAAAAGCGTTCAATGTGTCCAATCGCCATCGCTGACAACCTTGGCGAGCCATTTCTCATTCTTTCGGACAGACATACGCCAAGTGCTTAGCGACGTCGGTTTTCTTTTGCGCCGCCGCCGGGTCAATTTTCCTCAAGCATTGCCACAAATTCTGCTTCGTCTATCGTGCGGATACCGAGTTTTTTTGCCTTGTCCAGTTTACTGCCGGCGTCCGCGCCTACAACTACAAGATCGACGTTTTTGCTTACCGACGAAGCAATTTCGCCGCCGCGCTCTTCAATCAACTTGCCCGCCTGTCCGCGCGTGTAGGCATCAAGGCTGCCCGTCAGCACCACTTTTTTGCCGGCAAACGCTCCTTCCTTAGTTGTCTGCGTGTAGGTCGGATCGATACCGATGCCTTTAAGCGCGGCAATTATTTCAAGGTTTTGCGGTTCGGCAAAATACTGCACAATGCCGTCGGCAACAACGTCGCCTATGCCGTCGATGGCTACAAGTTCGTCCGCCGTTGCCTTGGATAGCGCACCGACGCTGCCGAACTTTGCCGCAAGGTCCTTTGCCGTAACGGCGCCGACGTTGTCCAGCCCCAGCGCGAAAATAAACTTGGGCAATTCCACCTTTTTACTTGCTTCTACGGCGGCAATTATGTTGCTTGCCTTTTTGTCCTTGAAGCCGTCAAGAGTCAGCAGTTCTTCTTTTGTCAGGTCGTACAAATCGGCGACGGATTTCACACCGAGATTGTCCACAAGTTGCTCGATTGTCTTGTCGCTGAGTCCCTCAATGTCGCATGCCGCCTTGCTGCAGTAATGCGTAAGCCGCGCCACAATCTGAGGACGGCAATGTTCGGCATTAGTGCAATACACGTTTGCGCCGTTTTCCACGACTTCGCTTCCGCACACGGGACAAACCGTCGGGCGCAAAATAATTTCGCCGTCGTCGTCTGCCGCGCCAAGCACTTCGGGTATTACGTCGTTGCTTCTGCGAACAAACACCATTCCGCCGCGTTTGAGATTTTTGCGTTGTATGTCGCCGTAGTTGTTGAGGGTTGCACGTCGGATTGTCGCGCCGCAAAGTTCCACCGCTTCCAGTTTGCCTATGGGCGTAAGTTTGCCCGTGCGCCCCACCTGCCAGTCTACGTCGAGAAGCCGAGTCGTAACCTGTTCGGCGTCGAATTTGAACGCTACCGCCCACTTGGGGAATTTGTCCGTGTAGCCAAGCTCCTCACGCACGGCGAAGTCGTCCACCTTGATTACAACCCCGTCGATGAGAAAGTCGAGTTCGGCGCGGATTTCCGCAATATGCAGGATAATCGCCTTGATTTCGTCAAAGGTCCTTACGCGCTCGAATATTTTGTTTGTCGCCATGTGGCACTGCTTAAAAAACTCGTTCAGTTGCCATTGCGACGACACGCCAAGGCCGTCATGATAGCCTGCGCTGTGAAACACGACGTCCAGGTTGCGTTCCGCCGTTACTTTCGGGTCAAGGTTACGTATCGCTCCCGCCGCGGCGTTGCGTGCGTTTTTCAACTGGTCGTCCGCGTGACGCGCGTTGTATTTTGCAAGTTCCGACAGACGCATTATGCCCTCGCCCTGCAACTCGCACACACCTTTGAAAGGTATGGTAAGCGGCACGGAACGGATAGTTTTTACCTGCTCGGTTACGTCTTCGCCGACAATACCGTTGCCGCGAGTGGCTGCGCCGACAAATACTCCGTCGCGATAGGTACAACTGATCGTCAAGCCGTCGTACTTCAATTCCACGGTAAAATAAACGTCGCCGACTTCCTTTTTGATCTTGTCAACCCAGTCGGCAAGTTCGCCGAAACTTTGCGCCTTGTCAAGGCTGTACAGCCGCCCGAGGTGCGTATGCTGTACAAACTTTGTAAGGGGTTTGCCGCCTACGCGACGGGTTGGACTGTCGGGCAAAACGGTGCCGGTAGTCTCTTCCATGGCGGTAAGCACGTCGTACAGCGCGTCGTACTCGGTGTCGGGCACGGACGGATTGTCAAGGACGTAGTACTCGTACGCCCATTTGTTAAGTTTGTCGACAATTTGTTGCATTGTCATAGGAAAAACTCTCCTGAATTTTGTTGCGGAATGGGTTGATTTTTATTTGAAATCGGGCAAGGCAGCGGCGAGGTGGCGATTGTTCGCGTGTGTGCGGCGACGTATCGACGTTGGATATGTCGCGACGGGTCCTGCCGAGGAATTACCCTACGTGCGAACGCCTGCTGGCTCGCTTCACTTC